>Ga0247611_10000174_pt1 | contig 134011 bp, 98 predicted proteins | sample 177DNAGHGhighgp2_FD_192422 | JGI IMG/M metagenome (GOLD analysis project Ga0247611, IMG submission 192422) | Sheep rumen microbial communities from Palmerston North, Manawatu-Wanganui, New Zealand - 1770 DNA GHGhigh gp2 | ecosystem: Host-associated > Mammals > Digestive system > Stomach >...
ACTCGGCCGTAATTCATCACATATATATATAATGTGTCAAATACGGCTCTGCCTTGTTTTTGTCGACATTCTTTTCATTCTGTCTATCTGTTCCAGTCTGTCAAACAGCGATTCTGTGCCCGCGGATGTTGTTTTTTTTCCGAAAGCGAGTGCAAAGGTACGCCTTTTTTGTGAACCGACAAAATTATTTCAGGAAAATTTTAAAAAAAATACGTTTTTTCTCAAAAAAATACACGAAACAGCTGTTTAAAGAGAAGATTAGAAGACGAGGCAAATGAATCTTCTGTATTTACTGTTGTGGATCACAGTTCTTTTTTTCATCCTTAAAAGAGCGATATGCCGAATAGCCAAACCAAAAAGCAGCAAGTAGAAACAGCATTGCTCCCACATACCATGCTGGTTCCACGGTGGCAATATAAATGCATACCCCCATGCATATCAAACAGCTGAGCGACGAAATACACAGCATTATTTTAGTAAGTTTTCCAAACATTATTTAAATGAAGAATTAAGAATATTTTTACTATTTTTAAGGGACGAGATGGTAGGTATTTTTTTAAGGGATTTTCAGCATTTAGATATTTCGATATATCAGTATATCGGTATATTGACTCTTCTATAAACTTTTATTTATTTAGTTTCCATGAGAATCCGTCCTTTGTGTCTTTGACTTCAAATCCGAGTGCAGCGAGTTGGTCGCGTATATGGTCACTGGTAGCCCAGTCTTTGTTTGCCTTTGCTTTCATACGCTGTTCAAGCAGCATGTCCACTACCCTACCGAATGCCTCCTCGCGTTCTGAGTTGTCGGCAGATCCAGACGCAGCAGTCGGTTTGAGCCCGAGCAAATCAAACACGAATGTTTCGAACACTGTTGTGAGTTCTTTAAGCACCTCCTCAGATATAGCAGCCTTCTTATCGGCAACGGTGTTGATGGTTCGTGTTGCATCGAATAGATGGCTGATAACGTTAGGTGTAGAAAAGTCATCGTTCATGGCATCATAGCATTTTTGCTTTAAATCTTCCACGAATGTCATTTCTACAGATGGCACGCTGGCATTTGCCTCTGGCTTTATATTCTTAAGTGCAGCATAGGCATCCATCAGTCGTTCCAATCCCTTCTCGGCAGCTTGCAGAGCCTCGTTGCTGAAGTCCACAGTTGAGCGATAGTGGGCCTGCAGGATAAAGAATCGTATTGTCATCGGGCTGTATGCTTTCTCGAGTTTCTCATGTATTCCAGCAAAGAATTCCGGCAGTGTGATGAAGTTATTGAGACTCTTTCCCATCTTCTGTCCGTTGATGGTTATCATATTGTTGTGCATCCAGTAATGAACCATATCATCACCCTGACTAGCCACAGACTGTGCTATCTCGCACTCATGGTGAGGGAAGACGAGATCCATTCCACCTCCATGTATGTCGAAGTGGTTGCCCAAGTATTTGCGTCCCATGGCAGTACATTCGCAGTGCCATCCAGGGAATCCGTCGCTCCACGGGCTCGGCCATCGCATGATATGTTCAGGCTGTGCCTTCTTCCAGAGTGCAAAATCGGCTTGGTTGTGCTTCTCATCTACTCCTGCCAATTCTCGCGAGTTGTTGATGATATCGTCGAGATTGCGTCCGGACAGTCTTCCGTAATGATAAGTCTGATTGTATTTCTCTATGTCGAAATACACCGATCCATTGCTCTCGTAGGCAAATCCCTTGGCAAGAATTTCCCTGACGAGCTGGATTTGCTCAATGATATGTCCAGTGGCATGTGGTTCGATTGACGGACGCAACACATTAAGAGCATCCATCGCATCATGATAGCGGTTGGTATAGTATTGAGCCACTTCCATCGGCTCAAGCTGCTCCAGGCGCGCTTTCTTAGCTATTTTGTCCTCGCCTTCGTCGGCATCGTGTTCGAGGTGACCCACATCGGTGATATTGCGTACATAACGCACTTTATATCCCAGATGTTTGAGATAGCGGAAGACCACGTCGAAGGTGATAGCGGGACGGGCATGTCCCAGATGTGCGTCGCCATAAACGGTAGGTCCGCATACATACATACCCACAAACGGAGCATTCAACGGTTTAAATGGTTCTTTCGTTCTCTTTAGTGTATTATATATGTAAAGCATTTTAAATGAAAAATGAATAATGAAAAAATATTTTACTATTTATAGTGGACGAGACGTAAGTTGTTTTTTAAAGGATTTTCAGCATTTAGATATTTCGGTATTTCGAATTTTCTATAAACTATCAACCATTTTCATCAATCAGTTTTATCAGTCGTTCCACGGCTTGCTCTTCAGGTATGTTCATCTGGATGCATTGTTTTCCTTTGTAGAGACTTACCTTGCCAGCAGCAGCACCCACATAGCCATAGTCGGCGTCAGCCATTTCTCCAGGGCCATTGACGACACACCCCATAATTCCAATCTTGAGCGTTTTGAATCGTGGGTTGGTCATTGCTTTCTCGTTGACCGCCTCCTTGATTCGAGCGATTGTCTGCTCCAAGTTATATAATGTCCGGCCGCATCCCGGACATGAGATATATTCCGTTTTTGTAAATTTCACACGTGCTGCCTGTAGTATGGCATCAGCCAGTTCGATAAGAGATATTTCATCGAAGTGGTTGTTTCGAATTATCAGCTTATGAGCTTTGCCGTCTATGAAAATTGCTCCTAAAGCCATAGCCAGTTTGAGTTGCAAATCTTCCCAATCAGTGTCGTTGCAACTGATTGTAATGGTGTCGTCGCATATTTCAGATATTGCTTTCTGGCGTATATCGGCACACACGGGTATGAGTTCAACCAATCGTCGTGCCACAGGAATCTCATTTTCCGGTGCCTCAGAGAGTGACACTCGAATAGTGTCTCCAATACCTTCGCAGAGCAATGCACCTATCCCCACAGCCGATTTGATACGTCCGTCTTCGCCCTCTCCTGCTTCAGTCACACCCAGATGCAGCGGGAAGCACATGCCTTCCTTATCCATCTGACTGACAAGCAAGCGTACAGTTGTGACCATCACCACGGTGTTGCTTGCTTTTATTGAAATAACCACATCTTGGAAGTTCTCACGCACACATATACGCAGAAATTCCATGCACGACTCCACCATTCCTTCCGGAGTGTCGCCATATCGCGACATGATGCGGTCGGACAATGATCCGTGATTCACACCGATACGTATGGCAGTGTGGTTTTGCTTGCATATATTGATAAATGGCACAAATCGTTCGTCAATCTTCTTGATTTCCTCAGCATACTGTTCGTCGGTGTAGTCGATATGTTTGAACTTACGTCCCGGGTCCACATAATTGCCTGGATTTATACGTACTTTCTCACAATATAGAGCGGCAGTGTCAGCCACTGCTGCATTGAAATGCACGTCAGCCACAAGTGGCACATCGTAGCCATCGGCGCGCAATGCACGGCTTATATTCTGCATGTTGAGTGCTTCACGTTGCCCTTGAGTAGTGAATCTCACGATTTCACCTCCCACATCTACTATACGCTTGGCTTGTTCCACAGACCCTTCAGTATCCATTGTTGAGGTGTTAGCCATCGACTGGATACGAATGGGGTTGTCACCGCCTATTTCGACATTCCCTACATGCGTTATGGAAGTATTCCTTCGAACAAACATCAGACTTTAAATTTGTATTTCACTTCAGAAAGTTCGGCATTTGCCTTTACGATTTTGTCCTTTAGCGTCTCTTTGTATTGTTCGAGTTTGTCTGCCAGGTCTTTATCTCCGTTTGCCATGATTTGTATTGCTAAAATTGCAGCGTTCATAGCCCCATTGATAGCAACAGTGGCAACGGGTATGCCTGGTGGCATTTGTACGATCGACAGTAATGCATCCATGCCGTCGAGAGCTGACCCTTTGATAGGCACACCTATTACAGGGAGGGTGGTGTTTGCCGCTATTACTCCAGGCAGTGCGGCAGCCATTCCGGCAGCGGCGATTATCACTTCCACGCCTCTCGATTTGGAATTCAATGCAAACTCTTCCACCTGACGCGGTGTGCGATGTGCCGAAAGGGCACAAATTTCGAATGGTATCTGCCATTCATCTAACACTTTCGCAGCCTTCTCCATCACAGGAAGGTCGGATGTGCTACCCATTATTATACTTACACGAGGAGACATTGTTTAAATGAAAAATGAATAATGAATAATGAAGAATTATTTTACTTTTATTTAATCCCAATAAATTATATTAATCCAATCAGATAAAGTAGAAGCTGAGTCGTGCGCATATCATGCCGACGAAGAATCCAGCAATGATTTGCACGAGATTGTGTTGTCGGAAGAACATCTGGCAAGTGCCAAGTATTCCTGCAAACAGTAGAATAACGCATGTAGGCATGACGGGGTCGAATCCGAATCGATAGCTAAAAACTCCTACAAATCCAATCCATCCTCCCACACCAACCATGTGGACACTGATTTTCCACCACATATTGATTATGAAGCATACCACCTGAGCTATGATAGCTGATACCACAACGCAAGCCACAAACCCATATACATCCATTCGTTTAAGCAAGAAGAAACATGCTATGTAGCAGATGAGCGATATAGCGTATTGTATGTGTCGGTTAGTTCTTGCATCGAACTGCCAACGGCTGAAATTACCGCTTTTTCTGAATATATAAATCATCAGGCGAGGCACCACAACAGTGAAGAGCACTATTACTATAAGTAGCAACAGCCTATACTTTAGTGAAAACGACCGCATGGTGCTCATAAACAAGAGCCACACCACTGCCCAGAGTGGTGCATAGAATGGCGAAAAGAGGTTTGTGTAGAACCTTGCCAATTTCATCAGTTGTTGATAGCGGTTTGCGGTCACTTAATTAAATGAATAATGAATAATGAAGAATTATTTTACTATTTTTAGGGGACGAGATGGTAGATGTTTTAAATGAAGAATGAAGAATTATTTATATTTTTTTCTGAGGCTTGCAGTTGGGATATTCATCTGGTCGCGGTATTTTGCTACCGTTCGTCGTTGGATATTAAGTCCCATGCTTTTGAGTTTGTCGGATATTTGGGTATCGTTGAGAGGTTTTTTCTTGTCTTCGTTGTCTATCATCTGTGCTATAGCCGTTTCCACTTGTGTTCTGAGCACCTCCTCTCCATTTGCATTTCGCTTGGTTCTCAGGAAGAAGTCTTTTAGTGGGTAAAGAGTGCCGTCGAGCAGTGCATATCTACCAGACACAGCGCGTGAGATGGTAGAACCGTCCACCCCCACCCGTTTAGCTATCTCTCCTCCGGTGAGAGGTTTGAGGTCGGCATCATCCTGCGATATCATGAAACTGCGCTGAGCATCTATGATAGCTTTCATAGTTCGTGCAAGGGTTTCCTGTCTGCGATGTATAGCGTTAATAAATCCCTGTGCACGTTCCACGTTGTTTTTGATATATTTATAGTCTTCTTTCTGAGCAGGCGTTAGTTTCGTTGCATCCGTTTTGTTGAGTATCTCCTGATATTCGGGGTTCACTCTCAATTCAGGAATTTTTCCTCCTCGAAGTGTGAATGAGATATTTCCGTCGACGCTGGTTTCGATGATGAAATCAGGTTCGATAGCCATTGCTTTGCCCGTAGCACTTTCGCTGAGAGATAGTCCAGGCCGTGGGTTTAGTTTCACTATTTCAGCAATTGCCTTACCAATCTTTTCTGTATCCACCTTCATCACTCTCATCAGCTGTTCACGATCGTTACGCTTAAAGACGTCGAAATAATTTTCGACGATGTCTAATGCCATATTGAGTTGTTTGGTTCTCTGTTCGTTTCCCTCCTCCTGGCTTTCTTCAATCTTCCGTCTGAGCTGAATAGCCATACATTCTTTCAGGTTTCGTGCACCAATTCCCGGAGGGTCGAGCCGCTGCAGCACCTGCAATGCTCGCTCCATCTCAGCATCATCAACATCTACATTGTGATAGAGTATTAAGTCGTCGACTATATTCCCGATTGGCCGGTCGATAAATCCGTTGTCGTCGAGCGAAGCAATCAAATACTCTACGAGTTCTCGTTGTTTTGCGCTTTCCAGCTCTTGTTCAGCGAGTTGTTCCTTCAGCTCGTCGATAAACGACTTGGTGTCTCCCAAAGGCATTTCCGTCTGCGATTCCGAAGACCCAGGTACATATACTGGCAACTCCTCGCTGTCGACATTATAGCTTATATCATCTGTGTCATTATGCGGTGAGTCGTAAGAATCATCAGTCTCCAGTTCCTCATAGTCGTCATCGTGTTCATCCCTACCCTCTTCAAGCGCACCGTTTTCATTGATTTCATTATCTATACGCATCAATAAATCATCGTCTCCCAGCTCAAGCAGCTGGGAGTCGAGCACTTGTTGCATACTGACCCTTATGGTCGTTTCTTGTCGTGCCTCCTGTTTTATGTTGGTACGTTGTGAATTCAAAGATATTTATCGAACAGGGCTTTAAGTTCTGCTTTAGGTTTTATTCCCACAACAGTTTGAACTACTTTTTTGTTTTTTATAAACAGGAGAGTCGGGATGGAGCTGATATTATACTTGCTTGCCAATTCTTCCTCTGCATCCACATCCACTTTTCCTACTACCACTCGCCCGTTGTATTCCTTAGCCAGTTCTTCCACGACAGGCGCTATTTGCCTGCATGGTCCACACCATGACGCCCAGAAATCAATCACCACGAGTTTGTCGGTGCTAATTGTCTGCTGAAAACCAGCAGTAGTCACAGGCTTAGCGTAATGCTGTTGCTGTGCGAATGTCACTGTAGCTGTCAAAAGCATCAGTGTCGTTAAAAGAATTCTGATTTTTTTCATAATTAATGTATTTAAGTTGACGAGTAAACGAGTAAACAAGTTGACGAGTTGTTTGTTTTTGTTAGACTTGATGATGAGTCAAATGTTTAAAGCAATTATCTTGATTTGCTGTTGCAGAATTCTGATTCAGAATCTTCTGAGATTATACATCTATTCCTCGAAGTCTATTTCTTCCTCGGAGTATTCAAGTTCACCTTGCACGACGAATAGGATGTCGTCGCGGTCGTATTCTCCCATCTTTTCTTTCTTTGCTTTCTTCAGCACATAGTCTACCACCTTGTCGAGGTCGATGTCGACGTAGCCTTCCTTGTCGGGCTGAGCATCGAGGACGCCGCTTTCGGCATAATATTCAAATATCACGTCGAGAAAGTAGTAGAGTTCATCATCGCTGAACTTGTCTTTCAGGTCTTGAGGCAGATAGTTGCGTATGAATTCAATTTCCTGAGCATCTTCCTCAGCACTCAGCATTATTTCGTCGTCGATTGCAGCCATATTTTTTTAGTTAATTTAGTTAACGAGTTGACAAGTAGACAAGTAGACGAGTTGATTGTCGTTTAAATGATGTTCGATATATTTAATCTTCTATCATCTAACAAAGATTAAAGCATTGCTTCAATCTTGCTGACATATTCAGTCTTTGCAGTTGCGCCAACGATTTTATCGACAATTTCTCCGTTCTTAACGAATAGGACTGTTGGTATGTTTCTAATTCCAAATTTAGCAGCCAGTTCATCTTGTTCTTCCACATCAACCTTTCCAACAACCACCTTGTCTTTATATTCCTCCGCCAGTTCTTCCATAATAGGTGCCACTCGTCTGCATGGTCCGCACCATGTAGCCCAAAAGTCAATCACTACCGGCTTTCCGCCGTTTACGATCTCATCAAAATTTTGTACTGTTAATTCCATAAGATATTATTTAAATTAATTTTTTTACTAAATGAAAATTGGCGTTAATGGTCAGAAAATTATTATCAGAAAATATCAGTTTTTTAATTAAAATATCAAGTCATTTAAATTATCTTTAGTAATTAGAATAAAATCGTGATTATCTTTCTAAAAACGCTAATTTTATGCAAAAATACAATAAAAAAATAAGATATGAAATTATTGTGGGTTAATATTGTAAAAAAAGTGGCTTGGCGCTTTGCCAAGCCACTTTTAATATGATGTGATTAATTAAGAATTAATCATGTCGGAAAAATGCTTACTTCACGAGTACCTTCTTACCGTTAACGATATAGATTTGTCCCTTAACTACGTTTCCAACCTTGCGTCCGCTGAGGTCGAATACGTTGCCGTTGATGAGAGCATTTTCTACATTGATACCGTTGATTCCAGTAGAAGCATCTTCATAGATGAAGTCGATTTCAACGAGAACAGCCTTAGTTTCGTTAGCGATAGCCCAGTAAGTCTTGATGGTAGTAGGTTCAACATTAGCTATGTTGTAGCAATAGTATTGGAGACCATCAGAGAACTTCACACATGCAGGAACTGTTGGGTTGCCTGTATGAGTAGCGAAGTCACCATTAGCGTCACGCCATCCATCGTAAGGAGCAGTATTCTCAACGAGTTTCTGGGTTGATGGGTTATATCCGTAGATAGTAGCCTCTCCGATAGACGCAAGTCCGAGTTCTGCAAGAATAGCCTGCAAGTCAGTCTCGCTTATCGTAGCAACCTTTTCGGTGTATTGAGCTTCGCTCTTGTCGTAAGTGACAGAAGCAGTAGCCATAACATCGCCAATCACGATATCAATTGGCTCTTCAGTCTTTTCGTCAACGAAGCTGATGTTGACATTCAGTACAACAGCCTTTCCGTCCTTCACGAATGCGAATCCAGCAACGTAAGAGTCGCCGTCAACGAAGTTAGCATCATGAGCACCGATATAGTCAACTTGTCCAGATGCAGGATCCTGAATCTTCACGCACACACCGTTAGTAGATTCGCCCCACATAGCAGCTGTTCCTTCAGCATTGCGCCATCCGTCGATAGTACCGCCACCATAAACAGCAGCTGTAGTAGTTCCGTCGGCGTTGATCCAGTACTGAGTGAGGTCGGCCATAGTAGTGCCTTCGTCGAATGCAGCGAGGATTTCGTCTACATTGAATTTAGCTATGTCGCCAGAGTAAGGAGTCTTCTCCAGTACTTCCACAGGTACGTCAATAGTAGCAGCAACAGGCACCTCTTCGCCGTTGATATTAACAACGTTCTTAGCATACTTCACGTTCTGGAACGATAGCCAGCTTACGTTGTTGTCAGCAGCGATAACATACTGGATAGTGAGTTTACCTTCTTCGTCGGCAACACCGCTTACAGTCATTTCAGCCATGTAGAACTGGCTAGTTCCAATCTGCTCAAATGCTTCGAGACCCTGAGGCTCTCCGTCTGTAGCCTGGAGGCTGATTCCGTATGGAGCATCAGCAGGACCGTTCTTAACTCGTACGCGAGTGAGGGCAGTCACAGTGCAAGGCATGCCTGGCTCAAGACCAGTAACAGTTGCAGTGAGTGTCTTTTCAGCGAGTGAAGCGTCATCGCCAGTCCAGTATTCAATGAATGGTACGAGGAATTCGCTACCGTCTTTGATACCTTCAACGCTCCAAGTGTTCAAGTGATAAGAATTCCAGTTTTCTGGAACTTCATCCCATGCAGACATTAGGAAGTCGTCGATATTGTTAGTAGCGCGCCAATCAGTAATAGCGTAAGGGTCAACAACAGTTTCAGTAAGCGTACCAGCTTCCCAAGCTGCGAGATATGCGTCAGCAGCAGCCTTGAATGTGTCGTAAGCTTCCTGAGTGTAAACGTTGGTGCTTTCCATCAACTTATACATGTTGTCGATAGCAGGCTTACTCTTGATTTCGTTCTTAGCTTGATCTGTAGGAGTAGTCATAGTTGCGATAGCAGCCTGATAGTTCTCCACAGTCTTAGGATCCACAGTTTCAGTAGCTGTGAGAGCCTCATCGAGAGCAGTCTTGGTTGCAGGGCTTACGTTGTCGTCAGCCTTCTGCTCTTCAGCAAGAGCGCGTAGAGCGTCAAGCTGTTCGATCAAGTCGCCGAATACCACTTCGTCGATAGAAGCATCTGGTCCGTAGTAAGTAAGTTTGAAGTTATCCCATATACACCATAGAGTTGTATTGGTTTCGAGGCGTGCACCCAGTGTGATTGTACCAGCTTCATCAAGCTGTACGAATACAGGGTCAATAATATACTTACCACTGCTGAATGCTGCACCAGCGTCAGCCATGTTGTTCTCAGTGCCTGTACGTAGAGGTATCTGAACAGTAGCATCATTCATGTAGATAACTGGCAGATTCTCATTATCAGTTCCATCCTGACGATAGAATCCTTGTGCAGTCAGTTTGTAAACACCCTTAGGAGCGTTCTCAATAGTCTGAGTGATAGAGAATGTAGAATGGTAGCTTTCAGCCACATGGTTGGCAACGTCTGAATTAGGACCACCAAGTTCAATCTTTGAAGCTACAGGGTTCCAAGCTGTCTGTGCATCGCGACGGTTACGTCCGAAGCCAGGGTCCTTGATAAGGAATGTAGCATCTACAGGGTTGTCGGCTGTTGCGCTTTCAAGTTCAGTTGCATTTTCGGCATAGATTTCTTCCTGAGTGAGGAACTGCCACCAAGCCTTGTTGTTTGTAGCCACATCCTCAACAGCTGTAGGAGCCAGTATAGAGTTGTCGGTAGCAACATAGTAGTTGCCATTCAGAGCGATAGCCCAGTAACCACCCTCAACAGGTTCTATATTGAAATGTGCTGGTTGGCCATCCATCCACTCACCTGAGTTGTAGTAGTTTGTACCACCGTTGGAAACCATGGTCTCCATTGTGTATGTACCGTCCTCAAGCTTAGCGAATGTGTTGTACACCTGCTCGTCGATGATAGATGCGTGAGTGCCCCAGTTGTTTCCAGGACCGAAGTACTTGCCAGTAGCAACGTTGCGTACATAATATACACCAGGTTCAAGCTCAGCAACCGGCTCCTTATATTGTTCTGCGAGCAGAGCATTAGCTTCTTCTTCAGTAGCTGCGAATACAGAAGTTTGTTTTGCACCATTTTGCAGAGTGACAATCAGAGTAGGAGTAGCGCCGGCAGAAGCCTGAGTGCCGGAGAGTGTACCGTTGTAGTTAACATTCATCTGTCCCGTCTGAGTGGAAACGGTGAATGCTTCGTTAGTGTATTCAACAGATCCGTCAGGGTTGACAGTCTTGTCGGCTACAACTGTAAACTCACCTGTAGCAGCAGGAGGTATAGGGAATGTGTATCCAGAGAATGTGATGTTCACCTTACCAGCTTCTTCTGCATCAGTGATGGTCACTGTCTGGTCAGCCACGTTCGACTGAATCATTGTGTAAGGATCAGCTGGCATAGAAGTACCAGTAGCTATCTTACCCTCGTAAACCTTTTCAACTACAGGGTCGCCGATACGTTCGATTTCCCAACCACCTATTGGTGCGTAGTCACCGTCTAAAGTTGCGTTTGTAGGGTGGTTAAGACCAATCTTCATTTCACCGGCTTGGGTAACATTTACGATTAGGTCGTTGCGATAGTAGCCAGCCAAGTAGAAGGCACGAGAATCAGCCGCACCGTCTGGAACGAAGAGATCTTCTTTTCCAGCAACGAGACAGTGGTTGTTCTTGCCTGTTACGTCAACATCAGCAGCACCTTCGTAGAGGTTCATGATAGGCTGAGTGAAGATAGCGTCGCCAACTTCAGCAAACATAGATAGGTTGTGAGTTTCTTCACCGTTAGCCACCTTGTTAGCCTCGTTTTGAGCACTACCAGCACGATAGAATGCATATACAGAGAGTCTATACTGACCTGGTTCAACCTCAGGGATAGTTTGAGTAATTGAGAAATTCACGTTTCCACTGTATGTAACGAGGTTCATCTCATCGTAATTGCGTTCCTTACCAGCAGGTAATTCAGGACTAAGAGTCCAGTTCTCATAGTAAGCATTTGTTCCGTCATTGCTGTGTACGAGGAACATAGGATTCTTGATGAGTCCTTCTTCCACAACAGGCTCAGCAAATGTAGCAGCGACATTCACGTCATCGGCTGGCATTGTGAACGAGTAGCCAGTTTCGGTTTCAGTAAGTTCTACTGCTAAGTTGGTGTTAACGCCAGTAACAGTAACAGCTTCCACTTCATATCCTTCAGCAGGAGTAACAGTGAGAGCGATTGTAGCACCAGCCTTTGCAGATGCAGGTTCAGCAACCACTGTTCCGTTTTCAGTTTCGGCTATAGTCACTGTGTAGTAAACAGGCTCAGTCCATTCATCGATAGTCCAGATACCGTGGGCAGCAGCAGTCTTATTTGCATAGACAGTAGAGCCGGCAGTAATATTGTCGAGACCTAAGAGGCCGTTAGCACCCTGGATAGTATATCCACCATCAACAACGTTGATTGTCAAGGCGTAAGCCTCAGCAAGATTCTGAGTAGAAGAAAGTGTCCAAGTGTTGCCAGTGGTCTTGAACACATATTCAGGAGTTTCTTCAACGAGTCCTGAGATAGCCCATCCGCCTTCCACTTCAGTGAAGTAAACAGCAGCGTCAGTCTGAACGTTCACAGCTCCAGTGGCAACATTGAGGTTGACATCAGCGTCAGCGTTCTTAACAGCGTAAGGCTGTCCTGCAACTGGCTTGTTCATGCTGGCTTTGAGAGTAGCCAGAGCCTCATCGATAGCAGCTGTGGTAGTAGCAGCTTCAACGGCAGCCTTGGCAGCGTCTACAGCTGACTGTGGATAGAAGAATAAGCCGTCGCCCACAGCATAAGAGTCGATAGTGTCGAATGCAGACTTCTTAGCCAGCTTTGCGGCGAATGCCTCTACAGCGGCAGCGGCATCAGCCTTGGCAGCTGCTATTGCTTCTTCACCGGCATATAGCTTAGCACTCTCAACGAATAGATGGTGTGCGTTAGCATTTCCTGCACTAGCAACCTTATAGCCGAGTGATACTGTCACCATCTTAGCTTCAGTGAGCTCAAATTCAATGTTCTCTACGGTCCACTGTTGAGCAGGATACACTGTTGTAGTAGCAAAAGTGCCGTTAACACCAATCAAATTGCTGGCAAGTGCAGTTGTTCCGCCAACACTGTTGAATACCGGCACCTGAAGCATATATTTTCCAGGCTCGAGATATACATCCTGTGTGTATTGAACGGTATTTTCCCAAACAGTCTCAAATCCGAATGCTTTGGTCTCACCCTCAAACAAAGAGAAAGGAGGAGCCGTATAGCCTTTACCACCAAGGAATGCTTCTGAACCATATTCGAATGTACCAGCAGCAATTGCGCAATTTGCATATCCGTTTTCTGTTGGTCCAACACTTACACTTGTCCATCCAGTTACATCAGTAGGACCATAAGATTCAGTGCCGTTTTTAGCCATATCCCTACCATAAGTGCAAATACCTACGGTAGATGTAGCCTCATCAGTTTCGAAGTCAGCATTTTTGAGTTCCTTGGAGAGTTCCTTCACCTCGGTTGGAATTACATAAACGTACTTATTTTTTACGTACATGAGATAACCAGTAACAACCACTTGTTTTCCGTCGAGAGCAGCAACAGCTTCCTGGTTTTCAGGCAAAGGCTTAATGATAGAGCCTACAGATGTTGCAGCACCTTCAACAGCAATGTTGTAGAAGTTGCCGCTAATTGTGAGAGTGCCCATATATGTTACGAACTGACGTGGAGTTGTTCCAGCAGTCTGATATTCATCCATCTGTGCAGCAGTCAACTGAGCAGGAGCTGGATAAGTAACAGTGGCAGTGCCTATCTTCTCGAGAGAACCTGAAGGCAACTGCTTTGCACCGCCATAGACAGAAATCTTTCCGATTCCGCGCACCTGGTCGCCAGGGAGGAATGTGTTGCCAGTTTCAGCATAGTAGTAGATAAAGTCAGTGCCGTCGGAGATAACGCAACCGGCATCACCTGCTGCTACTACAGTGCCTTCGATAATCACAGTAGTGCCATTTTCAGCTGCCTGTGCTTCGGCAATAGTGATTTTGTCTTGCAGAGTGTAAGTAGCTTCAGTCACAGAACTTGTATTGCCTTCAGCGTCAACAGCGATAGCCTTCACAGTAGTAGTAGCGCTGAGAGTGAACGGAGCCTCATATTTTGTCGACTCTGTTGTTGGGACAGTTCCATCTACAGTGTAGTAAACATCGTTGTCGGAAGTGATAGACACTTCGATTGAAGGATAGAAAGGCTGAGACGTTGTAAGAACAGGCTTAGCCACTGTAGTGGCAGAGCCAGTGCTCCATGTAAGGCTTACTTCGTCGAGATACAAAGCACCACTCTTTGAGCGGAAGCCAATGTACTCATATTCTGAGCCAAGGTCCAACTCTGTATCTGTAAAAGCAATTTCACCTATCAGGGTTCCCTGCGTTTCGGTGTTATACAGATCTGCCGGACTTGCATAGGCAGTGTGTGAGCCATACACCTGCAGCACACGAGCTGCAGCAGTGTTTTCGTTCCACACTACTTTGATTGTAGCGGCAACACCTCCGGATGTAGTTGTCACAACTCCTGAGTTGTTGTTGTTGGAACGAAGCTGAATGGCATTGTTTCCACCTGCACACTGAATAGAATATACAGCATCAGAGCTGGCTGTAAGTCCAGATTTTTCAGTATATGAGGTACCTGTGACACCAGTCCATTCATTGTTGAGCACGTCGGTGATGTCAGCAGCCTTTGCACCAAAAGCAACAGTGAGTATTGCCAATAATGAAAGTATGTACTTTTTCATTCTGTATTATTTTAGTATTTTTGCGTCTTCGGCTTGTTTGCGCATTAAGTTTTCTCAATTTAGTTAGCAGTTGCCCGTGGTGCAAGCCGTTTAAGCCTCCCAGTCTGAGTGGTAAGGACCATCACAGGTGAATAATAGTCAGTTAAATCTCTTTCAGTCAGTAAATATTAGAATTTAAGGGTTAGTTAATAATTTGTTTATTTCTATCTCAAAGTTCTTTCAAACATATTGAATGTGTAAAATTATAATTTTTTTTTCTGATTGCAAAACTATATCGTCAAAATTTATGAAATTTAATCAAATTTTAATATCTTTCGGTAGTCAATTTCTATTTACAAGTCTTGACTACAAGAAGTTTGTAGTTAAAAATCAGTTTATGTTGTATTCTATTGAATCCTTATAGTCGTTGAGGAAATTCATCATTTCCTTGCCCACTTTAATCTTGTATTTTCTCGACACGAGTGTGACATTCAGATTATTAACGCTTTTAACATGTATGAACAGCTCTGTTTCTCCAGTGTTGCGTGAGACCACATCAGACAGGTCGTCGACCATTGCATCGTTGATTCTGTCGAGCGCCATATTGAGTGTTATTTTCTCTATAATACTGTCTTTGACGTCGTTGAGCAGTTGCACGGAGACAAGTTGCAGGTCGAGGATATCTTGATTATATCTTCGCGGTACCATCTTAGCCACTATATAAAGCGCCGTTCCCTCGATGAAATAGTTTCTGAACTGGAGCCATTGATTGCCGAAGAGCGCCAGTTCGCCAGTGCCTTCGAAATCCTCCATCTTGACTATGCCGTATGGGTTTCCGTTTTTCGCCTGTCCGATTCGAATGCCCGTGACAAGACCACCAATCGTAAATTGTGCTTTTTGTGCCAGTTCAGCCTTGTTTTCAAGATTGGTAAGGCTGTCGGAACACACATCCTTCAGAATAACCGAATATTCGTCGAGTGGATGTGCCGACAGGAATATTCCCACGTATTCACGTTCACGGCTCAATCGCTCCATGTCGGACCATTTCTGATAGTCTGTAGGAATATCCGGATGCGCTATTTCCACAGATATTCCCATATCTCCAAATAGAGAGTTCGTAGCTTGTTGCTTGTCTGACTGATAACGGCTTCCATAACGTATGAGCACATCGAGGAATTGTTCTCGGCTGCTGATAGGTGCTGCAAAGAAAGCCTCTCTCGGTATTTTGAATGAGTCGAATGCTCCAGCGAGGATTAGTGACTCAAGCGACTTGCGGTTGCATGCCGAGAGGTTGACTCTTTGGAAGAAGTCGTATATATCCTTGTAAGGTCCGTTGGCCTCACGCTCATCCACCAGCGATTGTGCAGCCGACTCTCCCACTCCCTTCACTGCTCCAAGTCCGAAGCGAATGTCGCCATGTGCATTGACGGAGAATTTCAGTTTACTTTCGTTTACATCGGGTCCAAACGTGTTGATTCCCATTGCCTTCGACTCATCCATCAATTTACGTATCTTGTCGATTTTATCGAGGTTGCGTGTCATGGTTCCCGCCATATACTGTGCCGGGAAGTTGGCTTTGAGGAAAGCCGTCTGATATGCCACCCACGAATAGCATGTGGCATGGCTCTTGTTGAAGGCATAGGATGCGAATTTCTCCCAGTCGGCCCATATTTTCTCCAGTTTCTTTTCCTCATGTCCGTTAGCCTTGCCACCATTGATGAATTTAGGTTTCAGTTCGTCGAGCTTGTCCTTTAGCTTCTTACCCATCGCCTTTCGCAGTGTGTCGCTCTCGCCACGGGTGAAGTTGGCGAGCAATCGCGAGAGAAGCATCACCTGCTCTTGATACACCGTGATTCCATAGGTGTCCTTCAAATACTTCTCCATAATCGGAATGTCGTATTCTATCGGCTTCCGTCCCAGCTTACGGTCGATAAAATCGGGGATATAGTCCATAGGTCCCGGTCGGTAGAGTGCATTCATGGCAATGAGGTCTTCGAAGACGTGTGGTTGGAGCTCACGCAGATATTTCTGCATTCCAGTAGATTCAAACTGAAACGTTCCTATGGTTCGTCCATCGCAGTAGAGCTGATATGTGGCAGGGTCGTCGATAGGTATGTTGTCTACATTTATTTCCACTCCCATGCTATCGCGTATGTTTTCCACCGTCTCTTTCATGATGGATAGAGTTGTGAGTCCGAGGAAGTCCATCTTGATGAGCCCAGTTTCCTCAATCACATGTCCGTCATACTGTGTGCAATGTAGTTTTTCTCCAGTTTCCTTGTCGTCGGCGGTAGACACTGGCACCCAGTCGCTTATATCGTCGCGGCAGATGATGGTACCGCAAGCATGCACGCCGGTGTTTCGCACGTTGTTTTCGAGCATCATGGCATATTTGATGACCGAACGCAGGTTTTCGTCGGGCGACGTGGCAGCCGCTTTTAGTTCCGGCACACATTCAATGGCGTTAGGCAGGTTCATCTTCTTGCCATTGGGCAGACGGTCGGGAATAGCCTTGCACAGAGCGTTCGACACGCTGAGGTCCACCTTCTGCACTCTTGCCACATCCTTGATTGCCAGTTTTGTAGCCATAGTACCGTATGTGATGATATGCGCCACCTTCTCTGCTCCGTACTTGTCGGTGACCCATTGCAGCACCCGTCCGCGTCCATCGTCGTCGAAGTCCACATCAATATCCGGCAGCGAGATTCGGTCGGGGTTGAGGAATCGCTCAAAAAGGAGGTCGTACTTGATTGGGTCCACCATAGTGATGCCCAGGCAGTATGCCACAACAGATCCGGCAGCCGACCCACGTCCAGGTCCCACCCACACATCAAGTTCCTTCTTTGCAGCATTGATATAGTCCTGCACCACGAGGAAGTAGCCCGGGAATCCCATGGTCTTCATGATATAGAGTTCAAACTTGATTTGCTCTGCCACATCGTGAGGTATAGGGTCTCCATAGAGGCGTTTTGCACCCTCATAGGCAAGGTGGGCGAGATAGTCAGCCTCGAACTTGATTCGATAGAGTTTCTCATATCCTCCCAGACGTTTTATCTTCTTGTCGCCCTCTTCCTTGGTCAGCACCACATTGCCATGCTCATCCTGAGTGAACTCATCGTAGAGGTCTTGTTCAGTGAGTCGCTGGCGATATTCCTCTTCCGTACCAAATTCTGCCGGTATCTGGAAGTTAGGCATTATAGGGTCGTGGTCGATGCTGTAGCTCTCCACCTTCTCAAGCACCTCGCAGGTGTTTTGTAGAGCCTCGGGATAATCGCTGAATATCTCCGCCATCTCCGCCGTGGTCTTAAACCATTCCTGCTTGGAATAAAGCATACGGTTAGGGTCGTCGAGATCCTTACCAGTGGAAAGGCAGATAAGCCTGTCGTGTGCCTCGGCATTCTCTTCGTCCACAAAATGCACGTCGTTGGTGCACACGAGTTTTATATTGTGTTTTCTTGATAGCTCCACGAGCACTTTGTTACATTCCTGCTGGAGTGGAAATGTCTCACGGTTGGCACGTTGGTTAGGGTTTTTGACTTCGTGACGCTGCAGTTCAAGGTAATAGTCGTCGCCGAAGAGGTTCTTGAACCACAGCGCCGCCTCCTCAGCCTCTTTGAGTTCCCCCTTTAGTATGTGTGAAGGCACTTCGCCTGCCAGGCATGCCGAGCAAGCTATGATTCCCTCATGATATTTCTCGAGTTCGGCATGATCGGTTCGCGGACGCATATAGAATCCGTCCACCCACGCATGGCTGACGAGTTTCACGAGGTTGTGGTATCCCTTCTGATTCTTTGCCAAGAGTATGAGGTGCCATCCACCGGTATCTTGCTTTCCATCCTTCTTGTCCATTCCTCTTCGTGCACAATACATCTCGCATCCGAAGATAGGCTTGAAATGCAAGTCGGGATTCGACTTGTTAACTTTCTTTACATAATTAAAGAATTCCTTGATACCAAACATATTGCCATGGTCGGTTACCGCCATGCCCTTCATGCCGTCTGCCACAGCCTTATCGACCAGTTTCTTTATGCTGGCCTGGCCGTCAAGAATCGAATATTGCGTATGAACGTGTAAATGTACGAAGTCCATTTAAATGAAAAATGAAAAATGAAGAATGAAGAATTATTTTTGATTTAGTAAACGAGTTGACAAGTAAACAAGTTGACGAGTAGACGAGTTGTTTGTAGTAGGAAATGAAATTTAAATGACAAATGAAAAATTATTCATTTACTAAGAAGTTGCCTTCTTGTGTCATTCCTTCAACAGAGAAATAGATTTTTTGGCATGAAGAGTTGTTGAAGAACTCAATTTCTGCAAATCCCTGGTCATTGGTTTTGACGTTAGGCTGCCAGAAGAGTGTGCGTCGTAGGTCCTCCATTGGCGGCACAATGCTGTAGTCCTCCATCTTGAATTCCTCCGGCACATTGAATCCTTGGAAATAAGAGCGTCGAGTGCCCTTTTCCTTATTGAAGAACTGCGGATGAGTATAGACATATACTGTGACCGGATTCATCGACGCCAGTTCGTCAACGTATATGAACCTGGTGTAAGCATCCTGGTCTTCCGACACGTACACGCTTTTCACCTCGTCAATAAACTGCGGAGGTTCTGCAGCTCCCGACTTATTGTTGCTCCACCCAATCCCAGCAGATGGACTGAATGAGAATTTGCTTGCTGTGTAGTGCGAAATGGTGACATACATATTATTTATAATCCATATAATCGGTCGATTCTTGTATGTAGGTCCTCCTTTGAACACCACATCCAAATAGTTGCCATCTTCAGGCACGTCGCCTTCCATCCTTCTGAGCAAATATCCTTTTGATGAATCCGGCTTGCACATATCGTTGAAATAGTCGTCGCCAGAGAAGAATTCGTTTTTCTTTATCAGCCATTCGTAAAGAGTAGGCAGTATTTCTCCGTTGTCTTCAATCTCATTTGTAGCCTCGTCGATATTATAGAATATCGTTGACTTGCTTGCACCTGTTTTTTCGTCGTACCATGGCAGATTGGAATTGTCGGTGAAATAGCGTTTTTTAATTTTCACTGTAGGCATGACGTACACACCGTTAACTTTACGCACGCTGTCGTTAGCCTCATTCTCCATCGCCTCTTGCTTGGCTTGCTGAAATACCTGCGGCAGTTCTATAGGCTGAGTTTCGTATGGCGAGAGGAATCGCGGCTTTGGTGAGAAATTGCGGTCAACCGCCACGTGGTATGTAGCCGCCTTATCGTTGTATTTCGTTTTCAGCTGCATATTCCATTCACCTTCAAGGTCGTCGCTAATCTTGAACGCATAATATCCAAGCGAATCGGTAGTCATGGTTCCGTCGTAGTGGAGGCCTTGCTGGTTGTAGAGATAGACGGTTATATCGGCTCCCGCCACCGGATGCTTGCGTCGCCATTTGTTGGTATCCTCACCAAGCCATCCGTGGATATACAGTCCGTCCTCCACAGGCTGCAGACGTCCCGCATAGTCTTCCATCTGTGAGAACGGCTTCACTCCCGAATAGAGCTGCCAGTCGTAGCGTCGCCATCCCTGCACCATCATGAGTTTGTCGGCAGCCCTGCGATGCGTTTCGTCGTCAGCCTCGAAATAATAGTCGGGGTTTTCGATGTAGCCTTTCACGTCGGATGCCATCAGCATCCAAGTCTGTGCATTTCCCACTTTTCCATCTGTCAGCGTAGCAGCATCCATAGCCGAGAACGACAAGTTGGCATTAGGTTCCGACTTAAGCTGTACACTCACTCTTCCACATGGCTTCAGGTTTGTTGTACGGCTGTTGACGTGTATGCTGTCGGCATCAGAGCGAGGTGGGCAGACGAAGAAGAGTCGTTCGGAAAGAATCTGGCCTTCAGGAGTGAAGAAAGTGATTTGATTCACTCCTGGCTTCATGTCAGCACGGTTAAATTCCATATCCAGTGCCGGCATCGCAGTGAGGGTGTCGTAGGATATCACCTGTCCGCGATTCATAAGTGTATACGCGAGTAGTTTGCCCTGATATTCCTCCGATGCCATAAAGGTGCATAGGATATTGTCGTTGATGGCATCCAAGCGAGTGACGCATCCTTGCGGCTTGGCTTCTGGCAATTTGTATTCCATTCGTTTGCCTTCTTCTGTGGTGAGCACCAGTTTGTATTCACCGGCATCGGGCTTCAGGCGGAAAATTCCTCGTCCGTCGTCTTCAGTGCTCGTGGTTAGCAGTTCATTTCCTTGCGGGTCGATGAGCAACCCCATTACCCTGGCATGCTTACCTTCTGCATCGACTACTGAAAATGCCACATTACTTTCGATTCCCTGCACGAGATCGCCCCCTTCGGGATAGAAGCTCACTGCATAGCTGTTGCCACGCCGCTTCGCCCTGACTGCTGGTGTCTCTCCCTCGTCGAAACTCTTGCGTCCGTTGGGCAGTCGCGTAAGGTAAGTCAGTTCGTCGACCTGCGGATTGAAATAATCCCCATCGGTTTTCGGTTTCTTATAAATAGGGAACACTCTTGAGAATGCGCATGAACCTCCAAAATTGACCATATATCTGGTGAATGCCCTCACCTCATAGAATCCAGTTCCAAAAATGCTGTCGAGTTTGAAGTCGCCGTTGCCCACTCCGTTCTGCATCTTCACCTTTCGTCGCTCCACCACGTCGCCGCTCGGATTGAGCAGTTCCACATACAGCACCTTACTAATATTCGACGGCAGGCCCGTATCGGTGCGTATGGAATATGCCTTGAAATACATAGTTTCTCCCTTGAAGTAGCCTGTGTTGTCGAAATGCAAGTACACTTTTTCCTGTGGATTAACCTTATTGAAAAGCATAGTATGCTGAATGAGACGAACTAATTTGATGAGTGAAGAATCCCCCGGCTCTATAAAGAAACGATGTGCACTCGCCGTATTGCTCATAGCAAGCAATGTGAGAGCCGCCATAAAGGCGTATATTTTTTTCATAATATGGTGAGTTGATTAGTGAAAATTAAGCGTATAATTTGCAAATATAGTAAAAAATCGCTGACTTTTACGTTAAAAATAATTATATTTGCAAATCAAAATTTAAACATCTGATTATTATGAAGAAACTATTGGTTGCCATCCTCTGCATGGCAATGATTTCTCCCTGCATCTCATGTGAGAATTCAAAGAAGCAAAAAGGTTCGCCAGAATCATCCCAGGAAGACAGCACACGCATCGACAGCCTCTCCATCTTGGTGGCAGGCGACTTGATGCAGCATCAGAATCAGATCACAGTGGCTTTCAATGGTAAGACCTACAACTATGAGGAGTGTTTTTCATTAGTGAAACCAGTTATCAGCTCTGCCGACATAGCGATAGGCAATTTTGAGGTGACACTCGGTGGCAAGCCCTACAAAGGCTATCCATGTTTCTCGGCTCCTGACGAATATCTTGACGCCATCATAGGAGCCGGTTTCGACATATTGACCACTGGCAACAACCACTGCCTCGACACTCGTAAGAAAGGGCTTGAGCGCACCATCGACAAACTTGACTCGATGGGTGTTCCACATCTTGGCACATATAAGAATGCAGCATCTCGCGACAAGGGCTATCCTCTGCTTGTTGAGAAGAACGGATTCCGCATTGCCCTGCTCAATTTCACCTACGCCACGAATGGTCTGAAGGTTCAGGAGCCAAACGTGGTAAACTATATCGACACTGTTCAGATTGCCAACGACATAAAGAAGGCACAGGGCATGAATCCCGACCTCATCATAGCCATGCCTCACTGGGGCATTGAATATTCACTTTTGCCCAACAAGCCCGACAAGGACCTTGCCGACTGGATGTTTCGCAAGGGAGTGGACCACATAATCGGTGGTCATCCCCACGTGATTCAGCCTATGGAACTGCGCAACAGCAAGGCTGAGAACGGCGGGAACGTGCTTGTCTATTCGCTTGGCAACTACATATCCAACATGTCGAAGGACAACACCTACGGTGGCGCAATGGTACGTTTGGACTTTGTGAAAGAAAAGGGCAAGGTTCGTCTCGTGAAGCATGGTTATATGCTGACCTACTGCTCACGTCCTGCCATCTCTGGCAAGAAGAATTTCAGGGTGGTTCCGGCGGACATGGACAGCGAGCTGAATGCCAATGACAAGCGTCTGCGCGACAAATTCGTAGGCCGCATGAACAAACTCTTCAATGAGCACAATGTGGAGTTTGGGGAATATAAATGAAGAATGAAAAATGAAAAATGAATAATGAATAATGATTTTTTTTCCTTATTTAATCAAAATATTAAACAATTAAGCAATTTTTAAATAAAGAACAATAAAGGCAGGTGCTTAAGCATCTGCCTTTATTGTTCGTGTTCCGTCGGGCGCTTCTTCGATATAGACGCTGATGGTTTCTTCGGGTAGGAAATCTTCGATGAGTTCGGGCCATTCTATGAAACAGAGGCTACCGCTGTCGATATATTCATCGAAGCCAATATCGTAGACTTCGCGTTCACTCTTTATTCGATAGAAGTCGAAATGATAGATTGTATTGCCCTGCCCGTCGAGATATTCGTTTACGATGGCGAATGTAGGCGAGTTGACCACGTCGGTTACACCCATTTCCTCACAAACGGCCTTTATGAAGGTGGTCTTCCCCACCCCCATCTTTCCATAAAATGCAAATATCTTGTTATCGCCCATAGACGAAATAAATTGTCGAGCCGCCTCGCTTATTTCATCCAAGGAATGTATTGTCAAAAATAATTTTTCATTATTCATTTTTCATTATTCATTTTTCATTTAAATCCCATCTCCTATTACAAACAACTTGTCTACTTGTCTAATCGTCAACTTGTCTAATCGTCAACTAAAATGATTTTTCATTTAAATAACAATGGTCTGTTCGCGGTCGGGTCCTACAGATACTATTGCTATAGGTGTTTCCAGTTCTTTTTCGAGGAAATGTATGTAGTCCACGAGTTGTCCGGGGAATTGTTCCTTAGAAGTAATAGTGGTTAGGTCGGTGTTCCATCCTTGCAATTCCTCGTAAACAGGAGTGATTCCTTCGGATATGTCGTAAGGGAAGTCACGAGTAATGGCTCCGTCCTTCAGCTTGTATGCCGTACATGCCTTGATGGTGGCAAATGAGTCGAGCACATCGCTCTTCATCATAATAAGTTTTGTCACTCCGCTCACCATTATGGCATATCGTAGTGCGACGAGGTCGATCCATCCACACCGGCGTTCTCTCCCGGTGACGGCACCGTATTCATGACCAATCTGCCGAATCTTATCACCGGTTTCGTCGAAGAGCTCTGTTGGGAATGGTCCAGCCCCCACGCGAGTGCAATAAGCCTTTATGATTCCGTATACCTCACCAATCTTGTTAGGTCCGATGCCCAGTCCCACACATGCACCAGCACAGATGGTGTTGGAAGACGTGACAAACGGATAGCTTCCGAAGTCGACATCCAGCATAGTGCCTTGTGCGCCTTCGCAGAGTACGGACTTGCCCTCTTTGAGAATCTTGTTGACAAGATGTTCGGAATCCACGAGCTTGAACTGACGGATATATTCCACACCTTCCATCCATTTCTTCTCCACCTCGGTGATATCATAGTCGGTAAAGTTGAGAGCCTTGAGCATCTGTTCGTGGCGTGCCTTATGCTGGGCATATTTCTCTTCGAATCCATCGAGTATGTCTCCCACTCGCAGTCCGTTGCGCGATATTTTGTCGGTATATGTAGGACCGATGCCTTTTCCGGTGGTGCCCACCTTGTTTTTTCCCTTTGCAGCCTCGTTGGCAGCATCGAGAAGTCGGTGGGTTGGCATAATGAGATGTGCCTTCTTCGATATGAACAGGCGGTCTTTCAAGTTATGTCCAGATTTCTCCAAGTCTTTCGCCTCATCCATGAAGAGGTCGGGAGCGAGCACCACGCCATTTCCGATTATATTGATTTTATTACCCTGGAAAATGCCCGATGGTATAGACCTCAGCACATACTTCTGGCCTTCGAACTCAAGAGTATGTCCGGCATTCGGTCCACCTTGAAAACGTGCAATCACATCATAGTGTGGAGTAAGCACATCCACCACTTTACCTTTTCCTTCGTCTCCCCACTGGAGACCGAGAAGCACATCTACTTTCATAGTTTATCGTTATATTTTAAATTAGAAATTAGGAATTAGAAATTAGAAATTAGGAATTAGGAATTATGCTTTTTTTTGAGTTCACGAGTTTCTCTCGACTGGCATGCAGAGCATATCCCATATATAGTAGCCACAATTTGTTCGGGGTGGAATCTTTTATAGCGTGCATTGGTGAAAGCCGATGACACGTTTTTTGATTCATAATGCAATGCTTTCCCGCAGCGCGTGCATACCGTTATGAAGTTGTCGCGTTGTCCGAAGCACGCTTCAAACTTGATGTCGTTGCCAGTGACGTGTTTCACGACCAGTCCAAGTGTAGATAGCAGTGTAAGTGTGTTGTACACCGTTGCTTTGCTCACATGGAATGTGTCGTGCATCTTATCGTATATATCTTTATGTGTGAGCAGTTCCTCACTGTCGTAAATCAAATCAAGTATAGCCTCCCTCTCTGGAGTTCTCCGCATGTTATGGTCCTTGATATATCGGTCGAGAATCAGTTTTACGGTTATCTTTATGTCAGCCACAGCCATCATGCTTCGAGCAGATTAAGTATTTTATTGGCTATGGCAGCCAGTTGCACGTTATCGTTATTAACAGCCTTGGCTTGGTCAACGATTTCCTGCCTTGAGCGTTCAGCCAATTCTCCTCCTCGAATGAGGTGGAATGCAGTGTAGTAGCCAATTATCTGTTTCATCTCGCGTTCATCGGCAATCCATCTGAACGCAAGTACGGATGCACATTTCAGTTTGCTGAAGAGGTTCATCGCAGCTATCTGTGCCAGTTCGACAGATTGTATTTCGTCTGCCCATATATCTGCCACGTCCTCCAGCATCGTATCAGCCGGACATAGCATTGTGGCGAGTATTCTACATTCACGCACCCGTTCGTTCCACAGCTGCTGTGCCAGCGACATCATCTGGCTTGCATCCATGTCGGCAGCCAAATTATTCTTCACATCTTCAGCAATAATCTGAATACGCGGCAGCTCGATGCCGAAATTCACCCTGTAGTCGGCAGTCATCCCGGCATCTCGCATAGCTTTCGAAGCCACACCGTTCATATTGGCTCTAAGCTCAGATTTTATTGTAGAAATTACTTGTTTCAAGATTAGGATTTTAATAATATAATTAGGAATCAGGAATTATTGCCATGCGGACGGTTATTCTATAAATTAGGAATTAGGAATGAGAGACTACAACTTGAAGTGAACCACAATTCCTAATTCCAAATATCTAATTTCTAATTAATCAAAGGCAGTGTGGCATAGTCGCGTGAATAGCGTAGCATTTGATCGGCATAGCCTTCTTTGTAGCTGACGGTCACGTTGGTTATATTGCCGCTGGCATCGCGTTCAGCCTTGTAAACAGGATTGATGAATCCCTTGTAAGGCGCGAGGTTGAGTTTTTTGTAGCGTTCGAGTATTTCTTGGTGTATTTCTTGGTCGATTTTCACACCATAACCTTCCACGAGAGCCTGTGCAGCCTGGAAATCGCCTGTGCTCTTGATTCTCTGAATCTCTGCGAGCAGTTGTCCGAAGAGGTCACGCAGTTTTTCGTAGTCGTTGATACGCACATACACCTTACCGTCTCTGTTCACCAACTCAGCCACATTGTCGGCACGTCCTTTCTCATAGCACCAATGTGCGATGAGAGCCCGGTTGCGCATGTGGGCTTCCTCTATGTCGTTGCCTGGCTGAATACGCACTAACTGTGTAAGCAGTCCGTTCATCATATATGTGTAGTACTGTGCTTTATATGCTTCGAGATTAGGTGTCAGTCCGAGTTCCACGAGTTTCGGGTCAGCCACGTAGTAGAGTCCGAAGAGGTCGGCACGTGCTTCCTCAATGGTAGATCCGTAAGCTTTGAGACTGTCGGCATCCACTCCCGGAAGGAGTTTTCCGCTTCCATGTCCGAGACATTCGTGTAGGTCGGTATGGAGGTCGTCGGTCACGTCGCCATATTTGTCGATGAGGTCGGCTGTAGGTTTGTCGATCACGAATTCATCGCGGAACCCATTGCCCTTGGCAGCCATGTTGTATGCCTCAGTGAGATTGCCTATAGTAACCGACTTAGATCCATGTTCTTTTCTCACCCAGTCGCTGTTAGGGAGGTTGATTCCAATGGCAGTAGACGGGTAGAGGTCGCCTCCAAGGATGGCGGCGGTGATAACCTTTGCGGATATGCCCTTCACTTCTTCCTTCTTGAATCGTTCGTCCACAGGCGAGTGGTCTTCAAACCACTGTGCGTTTTTGCTAAGAGTTTCTGTTCGTTTCGTAGCTTCAAGATCCTTAAAGTTCACGATGCTCTCCCACGAACATTTCAGTCCGAGCGGGTCGCCATAACATTCGGTGAATCCATTTACGAAGTCCACCTGGGGCTCAGTGTTCTCGACCCACAGTATGCTATATTCATCGAAAGTCTTTAGGTCGCCAGTCTTATAATATTCAATCAGTTTATCGATAACAGCTTTCTGAGCCTCATCCTCTGCAAACGGTTTTGCTTTCTCAAGGTTTTCCACAATCTTGGTTAGCGCCTGGCCATAGAGTCCGTCGGTGGTCCATTTGATTTCTTGAACCTTGCCGCCTTTCTTCACGAGCCGGCTGTTCATTCCATACATCACAGGATGCGGGTCGTCAGGGTCTTTCATAGCGCCGTAGAAATCCTCTGCTTCAGCTTGTGTTACTCCCTGATAATAGTTGGATGCAGATGTGGCCAACAAGTCCTGTCCCTCGGCGAGGTTCACGCGCTTAGGCATCACATCTGGATTGAAAATCACTTCCAGGAGTTCAGGCAACATATTCTCATAGCCTCTCAGCTTAGGATTAGCCGAGAATGCCCATTTGGCTTGTTTTTCAAACCATTCTCTGCTGAATCCAGGCACGAATTTCTCAGATCCATAGTGATGGTGTATGCCATTGGAGAACCACACTCGCTTTAGGTATTCACACATAGCCATATAATCGGAATCAGGCACATAGCTCTCGAATCCCCGGAATATGGTTTCCAGAATTTCACGAATCAGCAGGTTGTATCGCCCGTTTTGGTCGAAGAGAATATCACGACCATATAGTGCAGCCTCTTGCAGATAAAATATAAATGTCTTCTGTTTTAAGGTGAGTTTGTCGAAATCCTTCACCTCGTAGCGCAGCATCTGAAGGTCGGCAAATCGTTCGTTGTTATACTCAAACTCTGCGGTCTGAGCATCAGCCGTGGCAGCTCCTGCCGCCATCAATCCAGTCAATGTCATTATTTTTAAAAATTTCATCTTATTTTAGTTGACGAGTAAACAAGTAGACGAGTTGTTAGTAGTAGATTAATATCTATTTCCGTTGCAAAGTTATAAAAATAATCTGATAGATAATGCAAAAGGCTGCAAAAAAGGGAAATTAAAATCGGCCATTGAATGTAATCAATGACCGATATATTATATGTGCATCTTTATATGCCAATTATCTATTTAGCCATTCGCTTGAAAGTCTTTGTAGTGCCGTTGGAATAGGTACGTTTTTCAATGATTATTCCCTTTGCATTTTCTACGTCGACAATTTTTTGTCCGCCGATGCCGAAGTATTCAGTACGTAGGATGTTGGCATCAGATATGATATCGTTGATGGCAGTAGGATATTCGTTGAAACTGATAGTTGAATTCTTAATTACAATCGGCAGTTTGTTCACTTCGGAACCCCCAATCATATCGACGAGCACCCAGTCATCGAAATCAGGCTGACGCGATACGAGTCGGAGAAGATATCCTCCGTTGTCGTATTTCTTTGGGATATTGCATGTAAAATTGCTGTATGACGTATACCCTTTCCATGCACCGAGACGCTCATTGAACGTGTTGGACACTATGTCGAGCAGTTCTCCATTATGAGTATACAGTGCTATAGCAAAGTCGTATTCATTGGCAAAAGGGAAATTATTATAGAATTCACTCATATTTGCCTTGAAATCCTTGTCGACAGTTGCTGTGGTATTATTCACAGTGAATGGTTTTGTCACGTAAAGTCGATACTGGTTAGCCTGTTTGTTGTCATTGCCTTCATAATCTGGCTGAATTCCAAAGATGATGTCTTGGCTCAAGATGAATTTATAACCACCAGCATCCATCACATCGATGTCGTAGTATCCGTTAGCTGTGCCTGTCCATCCCCAGTTCACATGGATGTAGTCGGCAGTGTCGTATCCATCGAGCACGAATGCATGTCCAGCTGCGTCGGATCCACCATCCGTGGAAGATGCTGCCGACATATATACCGGTCGTCCTGCATTGAGTTCGCGCTTTATCCTGTTCATGAATTCATCCTTGGTGTTGCAACAGTCGCGAAGCAGATAATCGAGGGTAGAAGCCTTGTATCTAAAATTTTTGTACATAGCTTGCAACACATACTGCGAATGAGTACCGCTTCCAGCCTCTCCATAGCTCATATATGTAGACACGCCACAGTCGTAGCAGAGCTTGGCAACAGCTTTTCCCGTTTCCTTCTTTTTATCGAGCGTGCCATATTTATTCTTCATGATGGCCCAGTTGTAGTTGCTCTGAGAGAAGTTGACACTAGTATTTCCGTATTTATTGGTATAGCTTACCATTCCGGTCCCCGTTTCCGGCCATTTCCACTTATACATGATTTGCGACATGGCTGTAGCCACACATCCCACGATGCTCTGTCCGAGAGTGCTGTTTGAAGGGCAATAGATATTGAACGGCTCATCCTGTCCCCATTTTGCCGACACGAGTTCATCCACGATAGGTGTGCCTTCGCTCTGTCCATGTGCTCTCTGCGGGGCTTGTGCATTTCCATTTCTCACCTCGTCGACATACATAGAATACATATCCAGATAGAATCTGAGGCAGCATGGCAACTGGTCATACTGTTGTGGTATTTCGCCCTCTGTGGAATATCCGATGATTTGTGGGAACTGGTCATCGCCAGTTACAATCACGAATCCATCCTCGCCTTGAATATTAAAAGCATAGAAAGCAGGAACTACCAATGTTTTTCCATCGCGTCCTTTCACTTCGTTTTGGATTCCCGTCAACTGCAAATCAGCAGTAGGCTTCTTCATCTTTCCTGCCATGTTTCGAGCTATGGACATAGCCTGCGATGGGCTGACAGGATTGGCAATTACTTTAAAGGTGAATATAGATGCCGCAAGAATAAGGAATAAGTTTTTCATGTTAAGCTTTGATTAAAACCCCAATCGGACGGATTTCCGAATACGGGGATTATAACTAATATGATGCTATCATTTTTTTAACCCCAAATCGTTATTACACTACATTCGGGTTAATATGTAGATAAAGGGATTAAAAAGACGGACGCTTGGAATAATCACAGACGTCCGTCTTTATATATAGGCGAGGCATTCAAGGCAGGCAGATTCCTGCCTTGCAATACCACGCATGAGAATTACTGTTTCAGCTTTAGGTCTTTAAGCAATAGGTTGTTGTGGATATGTTGCATGTTTTTTACATTCCATGCCATTTTCACAGCTCTTCTGTCCTTTTTCTTAGCCTTAGGTGCACGAGCCTTTGCTGCATGATAAGCAGCATCCACACGTGCCTTCACAGCAGCATCAGTGATCTGATAGTACTCAGCGCCATAGCCATAAGAATACTGAGTTCCTACGATTGGATAGTAAACCACGAATGTGAACAAACCAGTTTCATCATCATAAGAGCTCTTACCCGCTATACTTTCGTTTCCAGTATAGTCATAAAGGTCGCAAACATAAACAGGACCCATACCTTCCTCCTCATATCCGATTGGCTGGTAAGCTACTACTACATCACCACCATCTTCGAAACTGAACTTAAAGTCGGTACCATAGCCCCAGTTCTTAATTCTGAAGCTGGTAGGGTCTTCGTCGTTCTGCTGGCAATACAATCCTTCGTCAACGTAAGGAGTTGTCTCCTTTGTTTCTGAATCATATTCAGCGAAGAACTGTGTGTAGGTGAAGTCGCCTATCCAAACATTGCTCCAACCCTTGAGCGGAGCGAATTCGAAAGTGAGATAGCTTATATCCTGACGTTTGTTGTCTTCGTCGTAAGCTACGGCTACAATCGTATAAACACCTTCTTCTTCAAGATAGAACTGCTTAGCTCCTTCTTCAGATGTAGTGACAGCTTCCACACGGTTGTACTGAATGTCGTCGGCAGCAGCCTCACGCTCTTCCTCAGTGAGTTCGCCCTTGAAGATTGCATATTTTGCAGAAACGACGTCTTCACCGAAGCCAAGGTCGATTATTGCACCTTCCTTATCGTCAGGAGTTATGAAGTTACTATTGAATGAAAGGTCGATGCTATAGTCAAATGATTCATATCCTGGCATCTGCAGATATTCTTCTCCATATCCGAAGTAACCCAGTGTTACGAAATAAGCGACGTTGAGTACAAATCGTCCCTGGTCTGGCATATAGTAGGAAGGAACCTGCTCGAATGTAACGTCACTTCCTCTGTAGTCTTTCCAGTAAGTGTAGGAGTCAGCTACATATACCATTCCGTAGTTAGTATTAACTAATCCAGATGCTTGAATTGGCACAGATACAGGGATGTAGTTAGTTCCAGGAATCGTTTTCGACTTATCCATGTTGATCTCGAGATCAACTCCATAGAACCAGTCAGTAAGTATATACTTAACCTGATCAGGATTAAGCAAGTTCTCACTGATATACACATCTTGGTCGTATGTTCCAGAAGCATATTGAGTATATGTGTACTTAGCCCATGGTCCTTCTTCAACATCAAACATTGGTTCTGGTTCACTCCAAGGAGCATACTTGATGTCGACAGTAGTCTGGATGTCACCATATTCAGAGTTCTGGTCGGACACCACCTTCAGTGTCAGGAAGTAGTCGGTTTCAGGAATGAGGTTTTCGAAATCGAAGTCCACCTTAATCTGAGCCTCATTGCTTCCTTCAGCAAATGTAACCTCAGCAGGAACAGTGAAGACCTCCGCAGCCGGTACGACTTCAGTTTCGCCTTCACCTGTGGTTTCACCTTCGGCTTTCTTCACTCTCGACTTGGCTCCCTCCAATGCAGGCGCAGATGCCTCGCTAACGATTTGCACAGTGAGAGGCCCGTCAGTTTTCAGACGGTTTACCGGTATTGTAACGCTGTTCTGTCCGTATTCCAACAGGTATTCAGTAGGAGCCTCGTTAGAGAAGAACACCTGGTCGGTCGTCGGAGTCTTTGCCTTTGAGTAGTCTGCTTCATCTTCTGAACAGGAGAAGAACACAAAGCTCAGCGGCAGCAACATTAACGCTAAAAATTTACTTTTCTTCATTTTCTTTTATATTTAATTGTTATTAATATCTCGGAAAACAATTTGAGCATTATTCTCTGTCAGAAGGGTCTGGGTTGTTCCAGCCTTTCACTCCGGCATTGTTAGCCTCTTCCGTACGTACAATCACGAAGTTCATCCATGCAGGACGTCCGTCGGTGTTGATTGCAGCATTAGGATAGAAGTTGGTGTCTTCGTAGTTACGAGTGACAGAATAGTTCAGACGCTTAACATCGAAGAATGTCTGACCTTCACCCCAGAGTTCTACTCTCTTCTGGAATATGATTTCCTCAACCACACCATCCTCATCGGTTGGAATGCAAGCGTATGAGTCGTAGCGATATTTACGCATGAAATCTTCAACCAGGTCCTTACCACGAAGAGGGTCCTGATGTGCAGCAGCCTCAGCCTCGATGAAATACATCTCTTCCACACGCATCATAGGGTAAGCAGTTGCTGAACCTACTTGGTAGTCTGTGAAGTTGGCCATTCCCGGACGGAACTTGAGTGACACATATTCGTCGAGTTCTTCGAATGATGGGTCAACAAACGTGTTCTGTCTTCTAAGTTTCTTCTTTGCTTCAGGAGCCACCCAAGAGAGTTTACGGAAGTCGGTGTCGAAGATACGCTCATAGAACGACTTGCCGACCATCGACATAGGTCCTGCGGCAGCATAGCCGTAAGATGTTTCGTTGCAAGCCCATGAAGTCCAGTTGATGATACCCGACTGTACCACGTCGTTCTCTTTCACCTGCTGTGAGCCGAGCATCCATGCATCGGTTGGAGAGTTGAAACCAGTGGCTGTGTTGAGCCATTGTTCCTTGGTTGTAGGAGTGTAAGGACCTTCGGTAGCCTTGTGAGCATATTCCTCAGCCTTGGCATACAATGTCTGAGCTGTTTCGGCAGCAAGTGTTTCACTAACGTAAACGTCAGTTCCACTAGTAGCGCCTATTTCATCCATATAAGAAGCAGCCCACAAATACAAACGAGCCTTCAAGCCATAAACCACGTAGATATCTGGAATAACATGGTTTCTGATGTTGGAATTCACGATTAACTCTTCTGCCTTGTTAAGGTCGGAAAGGATGAAGTCGAACATCTGATCGTGGTTGGCACGAGGGTTGTTCTTAGCCTCTTCCTCAGTGGTTTTCTCAGTAACGATAGGCACTGAAAGACCCGTCACATCTTTTCCTTCAGCACTTTGAGCCTTAGTTGCCTTGCATGGAAGATATTCATACATACGTGCCATGTCGAGATAGATAAGAGCACGGAAGGCATAGCCAATACCTATATATCCCAGTTCCAGGTCGGTTGCACCTTCTTCAGGGATACCAGCAATCAGTTTGTTGGCAGTCTGCACCCACTTGTTGTAGAAAATCCATGGGAATCCTGCATAAACATAATCCTTACCCATATACTGGTTTCTTTGCCAGCGAGTGTAGTGGTCGTAGTTTGATGACACGATAGCCATGTCTTAGTCATGACGTCGCGAATATGCATGATGGAACCCAATCCATAGTCGAAATGCTCATCAGTAGCCACCTCGAGCTGATTTTCGTATGCAGGTACGGCCCAAACGAGAGCTTCCTTTGCAGCGATGGACTTGTCGATTTTTTCCTGTGTGGCTCCATCTGTAGGCTCAACCTCGTCGATACAGCTTGTAGTCACAAGTACCGACGTAGCAAAAGAGCCGATTAATAATAAACTATATATCTTTTTCATTGTGTATCATTTAAAAAGTTACTGTTAAACCTCCAGATATAGTGCGAATAGGAGCATAGAAAGAGTTGGTTACAGAACCAGCGATGCTCTGTCGAGGGTCGAGACCCTGGCGTTTAGACCATAGAGCCACATTGTCGGCAGCTACATAAACTCTCAGACGTTCGATACCGGCCTGACGAGTGAGATATGCAGGCAGAGTGTAACCGAAGTTGATGTTCTGCAAGCTGAGATAAGAAGCGTTGGTAAGGAATCTGCTTGAAGAAGAAGCAGAATACTGGTCGTCATACTGATAGCGAGGTATATTGCTGTTAGGATTGTCCACGCTCCAAGCATTGAGGATGTCGGCGTGCATAACACTACCTCTACCACCGTTAGCAGTAGGTGATGCCATCATACGAGCATAGTCGGTGTCGAGCACCTTACCACCAATCTGATATGAGAAGTTGATTGAGAAGTCGAAACCTTTGAATCTTACGCTAGTGCCAAATCCACCGAATGCATCAGGCAGAGCAGTACCACAGAGGTGCATAGTTGCTTCAGAAGGCGAAGTTGTAACCTTTGAATAAACTGGATTGTTATCGGCATCGAGAACTGGATTTCCTTCAGCATCACAAAGAGCATAACCAAGCGCTTCGCCATTATCTGTACTATACAGAGCCATACCAGCCTCGGCCAGACTGTTCACGTTGCCGTCACCATCAAGATAATACATATTTTCCTTAGCTACACCGGCATATTTATACATTTCGAATGTGTAGAGAGGTTTGCCCTCACCATAGTAGTAGTTACCGCTTTCGTAACCAGCCACTCCGTCGACAACAGTGTTCTTTCTCTGAGGGTCGAGGTAAGTGATTTTGTTGCGATAGTGAGTGAAGTTGAGGTCGGCAGTCCATTCGAGATCCTTAGTCTTGATGATGGTTCCGTGGAGGTCGATTTCGATACCAGAGTTTCTCATGTCACCCACGTTTGCATAGTATCCTGTGTAGCCGAAAGAAGCTGGGAGTGGATACCAAGAGAGCATGTCTGTAGTCTTACGATAGAAGTATTCGATGCTACCGGTGAGTCTTCTCTTGAAGAGTTCGAATTCAACACCAGTGTTGAAGTTACCGATGGTTTCCCAAGTGATATCCTTGTTACCCATTGTATTAGGAACAACAGCTGGATGTCCGTTGGCATTGTCGATTGCGTATGTGTTTGTGTAGCGGTAAGCACCAATCTGGTCGTTACCCATTGAACCGTATGAAGCCTTGATCTTCAACACGTCGATCCAGTCAGTCTGAGGGAACCAGTCTTCCTTAGAGATGATCCATGCTCCAGAAAGAGTCCAGAATGTACCCCAGCGGTTGTCTGGATGGAATCGGCTTGAAGCGTCGCGACGGATAGAAGCGCTACCGAAGTATTTCTCATCGTAGTTGTACATAACACGTGAGAACCAACCTTCGTTGTTGTAGTCGCCAGTGTATGATGTGTTTGAGCCGTCGGTGATTGCCATAGCAAGTTCGTCGTTGTTAGGGTCAAACATATTGCTCTTTCCTGCATAGAGGTATGTAGACTTCACTCTGAGGCTCTCATGACCAGCCATCACTTCGATGTCGTTGAGACCAAACTGCTTGTGCCAGTTGAGTATCTGCTGGAAGTTGTAGGCATAGCTACGAGTATGAGTCTTGCCAAGGATACCGTTTGAGTCGGAGTATGAGCCATAGAACGGGTTGGTCACAGCCGAGAAACGGGTTTCGTCCAAGTTAACAGTGTTCACAGAAGTGAACTTGAAGTCCTTGAGAAAACGGATTTCAGCGGTAGCAGCACCATTGAATGCGTTACCCACACGGTTGTTGGTGTTGAGGATAGCATCTGAGAGTGCATTTGACTCTGTGAATGTAGGACGTTCCAAACCTGCGTTTGCACCGTCACCATAGTCGTAACGACGGTTGCCATAGAGGTCGTACATTACTTTTCCGTTGGCATCACGCAGATAGAGCGGATAGATAGGAGCTATCTGAGTGGCGAACGCAAACACGTTGCCAGATGAGTTGCTCACACCGTCTTCGTCGAGAGAGTTGGCTTCGAAGTGTGAGAAGTCGGCGCTTACACCGAGTCGCAACCAATCCTTAAGCTGAGAGTCGGCTTTCACTCTGGCAGTGAAACGCTCATAGTTGGAATGTGCTGTGATACCTTCGTTGTTCAAATAGCCGAACGATGCGAAGAATGTGTTGTTGCCGATTGACTGAGTAGCCTGAACATTATATTCCTGACGAAGGCTGTTCTTATATGCTGCGTCATACCAGTCGTCGGCAGTGAGGTAGAAGTCCTGACCATCGTAGTTAACGATACGTCCCATTGTTGCGTTAGGGTTGAGCTTTCCGTTGGCACCGATGAGATACTGTCCGAATGGTACGTCATAAACGTTGTAGCTAAGACCCATATCGCTGGAAGTGAGTGCTGCGTTAGCAGCCTGGTTAGCTTCGAATTCCGACAGACCTTCAGCGTTCATATAATAGTTCTTCAGACCACCGAAGTAAGTCTCATAGTAGTGAGCTGGGTTGTTGATAGTCTTATAGCGACGTATAGCTCTTGAGTTGCTACCCCACTTTGCGTCAACAGTAATCTTAGCAGGGTCGCCGATATGAGCACGTTTGGTTGTAATCATGATCACACCGTTTGCACCACGTGCACCATAGAGTGCGTTTGATGCAGCGTCCTTCTGAACTGTGATGCTTTCGATATCGGATGGGTTGAGGTTGTTGATATCACCATCGTAAGGAGCACCGTCCACGATATAGAGCGGAGTGTTACCTGCATTGATAGAAGTGATACCACGGAAACGAACTACAGGGCTACCTTCACCAGGCTGACCAGAAGCGTTGTACATCTGCACACCAGCTACACGACCGTTGAGCGCGTCAACAACGTTAGTTTTCTGTGTTTCCGCAATTTGTTCAGCACCGATCACCTTGGCAGAACCAGTAAATGTGGATTTCTTAGCTGTACCGAAAGCCATCACGACAACCTCATCGAGTTCAGCGTCTACAGACTTCATGTAGATCTTCATGTTAGGAACAATCGTAGCATCGGCATCTTCAAAACCCAGGTAAGTAACCTGTACTGACTTAGCATCAGTAGGCACGTTCTGGATGGTAAAAGCACCCGCAATATCAGTGACTGCTCCGAGGCTTGTGCCAGGAACGCGAACAGTAGCACCCATAACGGGATCGCCAGTCTCAGCTTCATAAACATTTCCTGAAACTGTTTTCTGGGCGAATGCCATACCCACTGACATCATGCAGAGGGTAAGAATCAAGCATAATTTTTTTCCCATTCTTTTAAATTTTAGTTAATAATTTAATAATATTTTACTCTTTTCTGTATATTATTTCTTATCCAATTCTTTTTACACCTTATTTATATTATATACAGGACTAAATATCTCTCACCTTCAAAAATTATCTTTTTCCTTAAAAAGCAACAAATTCCAAAATAAAAATGTTAAAGATTCAGAACAATAAGGACGGAATTGTTACAATTTATCAAAATATCGGGCAAATTTATGAAAAATATTTTAAAGACGATAGTATTTTCAAAAAAAACTATAAAAAAAATACATATTTTCATAAAATTGTAAAATTTATTTACAATTTGAAAGCATAAAAGGGTAAAAAATGACAAAATAAGGGTACAAGAAGACAAAATGGTAGTATAGGATAGAATAAAAACAAAGATCAAATTAGCTGGAAAGTAATTTGGTCTTTGTATTATATTTTACATTTATTATTTGTCATCATTGTGTCCGTAGGAAGAAAGAACAAATCAGGAGTAAAAAAACGTATTTACTCCAGATAGGTGTAACCATATAGGCCGGAACGGTAGGTGGAAAGGAATTCCTTACCCTCTTCGAGTGTGATTTTACCTTCCTTTACCGACTGCTTTGCCCATATCTCGAGCGAGCGCACCATCTTCTTAGGGTTGTATTGCACGTAGCTGAGCACATCAGCCACAGTCTCACCGTCGATGATATGGTTGATCTTGTATGAATCTTTCGTCACAGTGATGTGTACGGCATTGGTGTCGCCGAATAGATTGTGCATATCTCCAAGTATTTCCTGATATGCTCCCACGAGGAACACACCAATGTAGTATGGACCTTTCTTAGGATTGAGTTCATGAAGCGGAAGGAAACTGCTGACCGTCTGATGTGAAACGAACTGTGTGATTTTACCGTCGGAGTCGCATGTTATATCCTGCAGTGTGGCATTATGCGTAGGTTTTTCGTTGAGTCTGTGGATAGGCATTATAGGGAATAGTTGATCTATTGCCCATGAATCAGGCAGTGAATGGAAGATGGAGAAATTGCAGAAATACTTGTCGGCAAGGAGTTTGTCAAGCGTACGAAATTCCTCCGGCGAGTGTTTCATGGTGTGTGAGAGAGTATTCACTTCCTTAGCCACCGACCAGAACATACGTTCTATCTCAGCACGCGTCTTGAGATCGAGCATTCCGTGTGCAAAGAGTTCCAGAGCTTCTTCTCGTATCTGCTGAGCATCGTGCCAGTCTTCGAGCATCGACTTTGTTGAGAGGTGGTCCCATATATCGTAGAGTTCCTTGGCAAGCTGATGGTCGGAGTCCTTCACCTCGAACTCTTCGGGCATGACAGGCAGTTCGGCAGCACCCAGCACTTCCAGTATGAGCACTGCATGATGTGCAGCGATGGAGCGTCCACCCTCAGTGATGAGGTTAGGCTGCGGCACATCGTATTGCTTTGCAGCATCGACAAAGGTGTAGACACAATTGTTTACATATTCCTGTATGCTGTAGTTCACCGAGCTTTCGCTGTTAGAAGAACGTGAACCGTCGTAGTCAACTCCCAGTCCGCCGCCACAATCCACAAATTCCACATCGAATCCCATCTTGCGTAGATCGACATAGAACTGTGATGCTTCTCGCAACGCATTCTGTATGCGTCGTATCTTAGTGATCTGGCTACCTATATGGAAATGAATGAGCTTCAGGCAGTCCTTCATGTCGTGTTCTTCGAGGGTATGCACGGCTGTGAGCAATTCACCGCAAGTGAGTCCGAATTTGGAGGCATCTCCCCCACTCTCTTCCCATTTGCCGCTGCCCGATGCCGCCAGCTTGATTCTAATGCCTATATTAGGGCGCACGTTGAGAGTTTTAGCCACATCCAGAATAGTGTCGAGTTCATTGAGTTTTTCCACCACAATAAACACTCGCTTACCCATCTTCTGAGCCAGCAGTGCCAGTTCGATATAGCTCTGGTCCTTATATCCATTACATATTATGAGTGAATCGCTGTCCATATTCACAGCCAACACGGCATGCAACTCCGGCTTGCTTCCAGCCTCAAGTCCGAGATTGTATTTCTTACCATGGCTTATAACCTCTTCGACCACCGGACTTATCTGATTCACCTTCACCGGATATATAATGAAACTCTCAGCTTCATAGCCATATTCCTTTGCAGCATTGGAAAAGCACGTGGCGGTTTTCTCAATACGATTGTCGATGATATCAGGGAAGCGCACAAGAACAGGGGCAGATATATCCCTGAGCGACAGTTCATCAATAACGTCTTTAAGATCGACTTCTACACCATTTTTCAACGGGGTGGCAACCACATGGCCTTTATCATTAATATGAAAGTAGTTTACTCCCCACCCCTCGATGCTATACAATTCGTTAGCATCCTCAAGTTTCCATTTCCGCATAAAATCTTGTTTGATAAAATGAACAGAAAAATATAGAAAGAAAATTACCATTAATTGGCAGAAAATTATTGTCAGGAAATTAATCTGCTGTAAGATCAGCAATTTGATTTACATATTCGTCGATTTGACTGTTTTTTGTTATCAGGCTAATATTGACTGTATGTTTAGCTTTCTGATAGAACGGCATACGCTCCTTCATTGATTCACGTATGAATATATCGAGTTCCTCGGGGCTTTTACCCTGTATGAGCGGTCGCACGGATTTTCCCATCTTGAGATGTCCTTTGATGGCATCTATATCGGCATTAAGGAACACTGTTTCGCCCATTGAGTTCATATATTCCATATTGTCGTAGAAGCAAGGTGTACCTCCTCCACAAGCTATGACCACGTTTTCCATTTCTGCCAGTTCATGAAGCATACGCTTCTCGAGATCGCGAAAACCATCTTCTCCTTTTTCCTCAAAAATCTGAGGAATCTTCATTCTGAATCGTGCCTCAATATACCAGTCGAGGTCATAGAAAGATAGTCCAAGTTTCTTTGCCAGTTTGCGCCCCAGGGTGGTCTTGCCAGCGCCCATATATCCTATCAGTATTATTCTAAGCATCGCTTTCTTTTAATTATTTCCTACTTCTCTTAGGTTTTGTGGCTTCCTTTTCCACTATTTCGAGACATTGCTGTAGAGTGAGTTCAGCAGGTTCCTTCACTGTTTTTGGTAGTTTGTAGTTTTTGCCATCGTATGCGATGTATGGTCCGTATCTGCCGTTCTTTATCTCAAGTTTATCGTTTTCGGCAAATGCCTTTATATGATTAGAAGCCTCTTGCTGTTGCTTGCTGCGAATCAGTTGCTCAGCATCTTCGAGAGTGATTGTCAGAGGGTTTTTGCCAGCTGGTATAGACACGTATTTCTTTCTGTAGACGATAAATGGTCCGTATCTTCCCGTTCCAGCAGTCACGATGTCGCCGTCAAGCTTTCCGAGTTCACGAGGTAGTTTAAATAATTGCAGGGCTTCTTCGAGAGTGATTGACTGTATGCTCTGTCCTTTGTTGAGCTGTGCAAACTTAGGTTTGTCTTTGTCGCCAGCCGACCCAATCTGCACGATGGGTCCGAATCGTCCGATTTTCACGCTTACTTCCTTGCCCGTCTGAGGGTCGGTTCCGAGCGAGCGTTCTCCCACCTTATGCTCCAGCTGTATGTTCATCACCTTGTCGATTTCGGGTTTCAGCTCATGGTAGAACTGGCTCATCATGTCCTGCCAGTTTTCCTTACCTTCGGCAATTTCATCAAATTCACGCTCCACATTTGCTGTGAAGTTGTAGTCAACCACATCGGGGAAGTATTCCACGAGGAAGTCGTTTACGACGATTCCTATGTCGGTTGGCAGCAACTTGCCTTTTTCATTGCCAACGATTTCTTTCTTTTCCGCCTTTTTCATCTTGCCTTCGGCATTTAGAGTGACGATGGAATATTGTCGGCTCTGCCCTTTTTTGTCGCCCTTTTCCACATACTCACGTTGCTGAATAGTGGAGATGGTCGGTGCATAGGTTGAAGGGCGTCCGATTCCCAGGTCTTCCATCTTCTTCACGAGAGATGCCTCTGTGTAGCGAAGCGGTCCTTGTGTGAAATGCTGAGTGGCATTGATTTCGTTGAAATCGAGCATTTGTCCTGCCTTGAGAGTGGCATCGAGGGGATTCAACTGCACCGCGGTGTTTTCGGCATCATCGTCGAATGATTCGGTATATACTCTTAGGAAACCATCGAAAAGAATCACCTCTCCATTTGCAACGAAATCGTAGTCAGACACATTGTTCTCCAGCTGGATTCTGACTGTGGTTTTCTCTATCTCAGCATCAGCCATCTGCGATGCGATTGCACGCTTCCATATCAAGTCGTAAAGTCGCTTTTCGTTGCTGTTGCCCTTGATTTCGCGGTTGTCCATATATGTTGGGCGAATAGCCTCGTGAGCTTCCTGTGCACCTTTTGAATGAGTTGTGAAGTTTCTTACCTTTGAATACTTCTCCCCCAGTTTTTCCACAATCACCTTCTTCGACGAATTAATGCAAAGCGATGAAAGGTTCACAGAGTCTGTACGCATATAAGTTATAAGTCCTGACTCATATAGATGTTGTGCTACGGACATAGTCTGTGCTACCGAGAATCCCAGTTTTCTTGCAGCCTCCTGCTGTAGTGTGGACGTTGTGAATGGAGGTGCCGGGCTCTTCTTCATCGGCTTCTTCGATATATCGGAGATAACGAATTTCTGTCCCTTGCATTTCTGAAGGAAAGCCACAGCCTCATCTTCTGAAGCGAATCGGTGTTCACATTCAGCCTTCAAAAGCACCTTCTTGTCGTCGGTAGCGACGAATTCGGCTGTCACCTTGAAGCTCGACTCAGGAGTGAATTTTTGTATGTCGCGTTCACGCTCAACAATCAATCTCACAGCCACCGACTGCACACGTCCAGCCGACAGCGATGGCTTGAGTTTTTTCCACAACACAGGTGAGAGAGTGAATCCCACTATACGGTCGAGTACGCGTCGTGCTTGCTGTGCATTTACGAGGTTGAGGTCGATATGACGCGGTTTTTTTACTGCTTCCAATATGGCGTTCTTGGTGATTTCGTGGAAGACGATTCGCTTGGTCTGCTCCACATCGAGCCCAAGCACGTAGGCCAGATGCCATGCAATAGCTTCTCCTTCACGGTCTTCATCGGATGCGAGCCACACAGATTCAGCTTTTTTGGCGGCTTTCTTAAGGTTACTAACCAGTTCAGCCTTATCGGCTGGTATCTCATATTGTGGTGTGAAATCATCAAGATTAACGCTGAAATCCTTTTTCTTCAGGTCGCGAATATGTCCGTAGCTGGACATCACCTCATAGTCTTTTCCCAAAAACTGCTGTAGAGTCTTTGCCTTAGCAGGCGACTCGACGATAACAAGATTCTTTGACATCTAAATCAATTAAAATTAAAAATTAAAAATAAAAAAACATGAAACGAGAAACTTAGACTATTTATATTTTATATTTAGACTTTTATATTATATAAAGCTATCAATAAAAGGTGCCTATATATATATTATTCATGCAAAAAAAATGATGAATAACTATATAATAAGGTGAAATCGGGCGCAAATTTAAGAAAAAAGCAGATTCAAACCTATATAATAAGGTAAGAATCTGCATTTTTTTATGAAATTATATGATTTTCGACAAAAATTCAGATATTTTTGCCTTCGTCAGAAGGTCGAAATATAAATATTCATTGACAACAAACTCGCCAACTTGTTAACCAGTTAACTGATTTTATTTCATTGGGCTGGTCATACCGATAACCAGTTTGTTGCCACTCTTAAAGATAGTGTTAGCCACTTTCTGAATGTCTTTCAGAGTGATAGCATCCACGGTTGCGTCGTATGCATCGACGAAATTGCGTCCGTAGCGAGCATCGTTAACGAGTGCGCCCATCCAGTAAGCGTTAGTCTTAAGATCCTCAGCATGCTTGCGGTGCATATATTCCTTCACCTTCTGCAAGTTTTCCGCATTAGGACCCTCATTGCACATTTCGTCGATGCCCTTGTAAACTATTTCCGTCATACGTTCGCGTTTTTCAGGAGCTGTAGGCAGCTGTACGAGCATCTGTGCAATTTCCTCCGGATAGTCTTGCAATCCACCCTGAACCGGCACACCGTATGCACCGCCTTCGTCCTCACGAACGCTTTCAGTATAGAGCATACTCATCAACTGCTGCAACATGCTAACCATGAGGTTGTTCTTGAGAGTAGTCTTCATCGGTGCATGATAAACGAATACGGTAATGGCATTAGGAGTTTGCAGTTCCTTCTCGAACAGACAAGTCTTCTCACCCTTTCTGAGCAAGAGGCTCGATTTCTTCATCTTTTCAGAGCTACTCTTAACAGGCAGAGAGCCCAGATACTTCTCAAACAGCGGCATAGCAGCATCGATGTCGATGTCGCCTACGAAGAAGAACTCAAAGTCGTTGGCATCAGCAAATCGTTCACCATAGAACTTGAGCATCTGGTCGTAGTTGAGTTGATCCACATCATCAGCCTTCATGCGCTTAGCCCTTATATTATTTTTGTAGAGCACACTGATGAGTGAGTCTTGGAGTGCCGTTGTAGGATTGAGGTCAGCATTCTGCAATGCCTGACGCTGACGTTCCTTGAATGCATCGAATGCATCGTTGTCTCGACGCAGAGAGGTGAAATTGAGATATGTGAGTTGGAGCATGGTTTCGAAATCCTTCACCACGCAACGGCCCGACACGCCTTCGCTCTGTTCGCTGATGTTCGGTTCCACGTTTGCCTGTATGCCAGCCAGACGCTTCCTTAAGTTGGTAGCAGAGAAATCTCCGAGTCCTCCGAGAGTGAGCTCATCAATCATAGCCACATTACGATAGTCGGCATCTGAATAATATGCTGCACCGCCCCAGCTGGTTGCCATCATTGAAATGCTGTTTGGAGTGTAGTCGGTTTTCTTCACATGTATAACCACACCGTTCTTCAGAGTAATAATCTTACTGTCGAATGGTCCATCTTTAATCTTCTTCACCGTTGAGCCCTGGAGCTCTTTAGTGATTAGAGGGTCATTGTTTACTTCCTCCACGTATGGTGTGATATCCTCAGCCTGCACTTTTTTCAGCACAGATAGTAGTTCACTTTCGGATGGTAGGACAACATCGTCTTTTTCAGGAGCGAACATCACAACCACGAGGTTGGAGTCGTTTTCAGACACCCCTTCTTTCAGTGCCTCATTTATAACGTCAACAGGGAGTTGTGGCACGAGCATCTTCATAAGCTGGTATTCAGTCTCGATACCCGGCATAGCATCTCCGTCGAGGAAGTGGCGCACACACTGATTCACGTATGTGGTTGACTGCACTTTGTCTTTCTTGGCATAGCGGTCTTCGAGGCGTGAGAGATATTCCTGCTGGAAACGCTCATATTCCGACCCGGTGAATCCGAAGCGTGCAGCGCGAAGCATCTCACGATAGAGGGCTTCAAGAGCCGCATCCTGTCCATTGTCCTTGAATGCTGTAACTCCTGTGATGGCATCCTTAGTCTTTGCCACAAAGAACTCTCCGTCGCTCATTTCCGCTCCCATGAATGGTGCGTTAGGCTGTTGAAGGATCTCTGTGATTCTGGCATTGAACATGCTTGAAATAGCACTGTTGATATAGTCGCTAAGCACCTTCATCATAGAACCTCGCTGTTGGTAGGTCATGGCATCATGCTTCATCATGAGCATAATCATAGAGTTGGTCATTTCCTTGTCCTGATGGATTGACACGAGAGGTTTGTCGGTATCAGGCACATCGAAATAGATGCGTTCAGCTGCATCTGCAGCAGGAGCCTGTATGTCGGCAAATATTTCCTTGATTTTCGTCTCCATGCGGTCGACATCGAAGTCGCCTACCACCACAAGAGCCTGTAGGTCGGGACGATACCATTTCTTATAATAAGCCCTGAGCACATCGTGAGGGAAATTCATAACCACATCCATAGTTCCTATTGGCATACGCTCAGCATATTTAGAACCCGGATAGATGTCAGGCAGAGCAGCCTCATACAGACGCTGGTTGGCACTGCGGCGCATACGCCATTCCTCATTGATCACACCGCGTTCCTTGTCGATTTCATCGCTTTCGAGCAGGAGGTCATGGCTCCAGTCGTGGAGAATGAGCAGACAAGAGTCGAGCGAACCGATACTCGTGGTTTTCACATTATTAATGTTGTAAACCGTTTCGTCGAAACTGGTATAGGCGTTGAGGTTTTCACCGAATTTCACGCCAATACTCTCAAGATAGGTTTTCAGTTTGTTTCCCGGGAAATGGGTAGTTCCGTTGAAACACATGTGCTCGAGGAAGTGCGCCAGTCCTCTCTGGCTTTCCTCTTCCTGCATAGAACCCACCTTCTGTGCGATGTAGAAGTCGGCTCGTTGTTCCGGCCATTCATTGTGGCGGATGTAGTAAGTAAGTCCATTGTCTAATTTACCGACCCTCACATTGGGGTCGATTGGCAGAGGCTGCATAAGCATCTCTTCCGTCTGCGCACTTGCGCAAATTGCAAACAGCATTGCACAAGCAATCGAAAAAAGTTTCTTCATAAAAATTTATCAATTTGGAATTATAGTTGTTTTTTTAGATTCGAAAGTCGATATTTCAGAATTTATTGTTTGGGATTTTGAATACCCCACTCCTTTATCACAAACAACTCGTCAACTCGTTTACTCGTCAACTAAATATTATTCTTGAATGGATTTAGCGATTTTTTGTTGTCGAGAGCATGTTTCGGATAATCCACTGTATAGTGTAGTCCTCGGCTTTCCTTACGTTCGAGTGCATGTCGGGTGATTAGGTATCCCACGTTTATCATGTTTCTCAGTTCGCATATATCCTTAGTAGGTTTCACACGCTTGAAGAGATGTTCAGTCTCTTCGTATAAGAGGTCGAGACGCTCCCATGCGCGATGCAGACGCAGGTCGGAACGCACGATGCCCACGTAGGTAGACATAATCTGTCCCACTTCCTTCACGTCCTGTGCGATTAGCACTTTTTCCTCATTTGTCAGTGTTCCTTCATCGTTCCATTCCGGCACATTCTCGTTGAAATCATAGTTATCAACCACAGACAACGAGTGTCTGGCAGCAGCATCGGCATACACCACAGCCTCTATGAGCGAATTGGATGCCAGTCGGTTGCCCCCATGCAGTCCGGTGCAAGAACACTCGCCCACAGCATAAAGCCGGCGTATGCTCGAGAGCCCGTCGAGGTCCACTTTGATACCTCCACACATATAGTGTGCCGATGGAGCCACGGGTATATATTCCTTTGTTATGTCGATTCCTATAGACAGGCACTTGGCATATATGTTAGGGAAATGACGCTTTGTTTCTTCAGGGTCCTTATGGGTTACATCAAGGCATACGTGGTCGAGTGCATGTATTTTCATCTCATTATCGATGGCACGTGCCACGATGTCTCGCGGTGCAAGGCTCAGGCGCTCGTCGTATTTCTGCATGAATTCCTCACCGTTAGGCAGTCGCAATATGCCTCCATATCCACGCATAGCCTCTGTGATGAGATATGCCGGATGAGTTTCTTTTGGATTAAATAGCACCGTAGGGTGGAACTGCACGAATTCCATGTCCTGAATCTTGCCTTTTGCACGATGTACCATCGCAATGCCGTCGCCAGTGGCTATATTAGGGTTTGAAGTAGTTGCATAGATGGCTCCAGTTCCTCCCGTAGCCACAAGTGTGACCTTTGACAGATATGTGTCCACCTTTCCTGTGTCGGGATTGAGCACGTATGCTCCGAAACACTCGATGTCGGGAGTACGACGAGTGACTCTCACTCCCAAATGGTGCTGAGTGATGATTTCCACAGCGAAATGGTTTTCAAACACGTCGATATCCGGATTAGCCCTAACTGCGGCAATCAGTCCACGCTGTATCTCGGCGCCAGTGTCGTCGGCATGGTGCAAAATGCGAAATTCCGAATGTCCACCTTCACGATGGAGGTCGAACTCACCGTTTTCATTCTTATCGAAGTTTACGCCCCAGTTCACGAGTTCACGTATTTGCTCCGGTGCATTTCTTACCACCTGCTCCACTGCCAGCGGATCGCTTATATAGTCGCCGGCAATCATAGTGTCTTCGATATGTTTTTCGAAATTATCAACAAGGAGGTTTGTAACAGAAGCAATACCGCCCTGTGCCTTGGCGGTATTTGCCTCATCGATAGTAGTTTTGCAAATCATTGCAATCTTGCCCTTCTTTGCACGTGCCACTTTAAGTGCATAACTCATTCCAGCCACACCGGCTCCAATGATGAGGAAATCATATTTGTGTATCATAAATTTATTATTTAGTTGACAAGTTAACGAGTTGTTACAATAGTAAACGAGTTGACGAGTTGTTACTATGTAAATGAGTTGGTACTATAAAAGACGAGCTATTTGTCAGTTTTTAATTGAAATTCAAGTACAACATGCAAAGTTAAAACAAATTTACGACTTATGATTTACGATTTGCAATTATTTTTTAAAACGTCTATTCTTCTTTCATTTTTTCTATTTCCCTGATGATTTTATCGTTGGTGCGCTGCATCTTGATGAAGATATACAATCCAATAGCCATTCCTATGACTCCACCTATTCCAAGTGCAACCATAAATCCGATATAGTATTTCTGCATTCCTGGATCAGTTTGCACAGCATAGCCCTTGCTATAGACCTCATAGTAGAGCAATCCCAGCCATACCACAATCAGGCACATTCCAATGGTTGACTAGTATTTCCTGGAAAAGGTCGTTCACTTCGTCCTGGTCTTTGGAGAACATATAGCACACTGTGTAGATGGTGCTCTTCTGATCTTTAACCAAATTTGCAAATTCTTTTTCTTGCGGATTCATTTCTGATTTTTTAAATTTCACAACCGTTAGACGTTGGATTCTTGGAAAAACTACACAAAAATCGGATTTTTTTTTCTAATCAATGAATTTTACCTTTTATTTTTTCAATAATACCCACAATTGTTGGTGATTCAAAAAAAAAAAATTACCTTTACATCTTTAAATAAAAGAAAATTAAAAGTAGATGAAAGAATTTGTAATATCAGAGAGCAAGGTAGAAACTGCGGTGATTGTGGGGCTTATCACCCCACAACAAAATGAACGCAAGACAAAGGAATATCTCGATGAGCTGGAATTTCTGGCCGACACTGCTGGTGCGAAGGTATTAAAGCGCTTCACCCAGCGGGTGAATGGTGCCAGCAGCGTGACATACGTTGGCACAGGCAAGCTTGAAGAGATAAAAGCCTATATAAAACAGAAGGAAGATGAATATGATTCAGCGCTTGAGACGGCGCTTGAATTAGGCATCACGGACCCCAAGGAACAAAACCTGCCCGACTTGGTGGGCATGGTGATATTCGACGACGAGCTGACAGCCAAGCAGATACGCAACATTGAGAAAGAGCTTCAGGTGAAGATTCTCGACCGTACATCGCTCATCCTCGACATCTTCGCCATGAGGGCTCAGACAGCAGCTGCCAAAACTCAGGTGGAGCTGGCTCAATATAAGTATATGCTTCCGAGGCTTACCCGACTATGGACCCATCTCGAACGTCAGCGAGGAGGAAGCGTGGGACTGCGCGGCCCTGGTGAGACCCAGCTTGAGATGGACCAACGAATCATACGCAGCCGCATGGCACTGCTTAAGCAGCGTCTTGCCGACATCGACACTCAGAAGTCTACTCAGCGCAAGAATCGAGGCAGACTCATCAGGGTGGCACTTGTAGGATATACCAACGTAGGTAAATCCACGCTGATGAACCTGCTTTCAAAAAGCGATGTATTTGCAGAAAACAAACTGTTTGCCACTCTCGACACAACAGTTCGGAAAGTGGTGATCGACAATCTACCATTCCTGCTGAGCGACACCGTGGGATTCATCCGCAAGCTGCCGACCGACCTGGTGGACTCGTTCAAGTCGACACTCGACGAGGTGCGTGAGGCAGATTTACTCGTACATGTGGTTGACATATCCCACCCCGATTTTGAGGAACAGATTCGTGTGGTGGAAAAAACGCTGGGCGACCTGGGTGCTGCCGACAAGCCAAGCATTATTCTCTTCAACAAGATAGATTCATACACATGGGTTGAAAAGGATGAAGACGACCTCACACCAAAAGAGAAGGAAAATATCACTCTCTACGAACTGATGACTACGTGGATGGCAAAAATGGGCAACGACTGTTTCTTCATATCAGCCACGAAAAAGAAGAATATTCCCGAATTCAGGGAATTGCTTTATAAGAAAGTCAGAGAGCTGCATGTGCAGAAGTACCCATACAACGATTTCTTGTATGAGAAGTATGAGGAATAGTTGACGTTTTTTTTTGTGATTAGTGGGCAAGAATTGGATATTCAGATATACCGACTCTCAACACTCAAATCTCAATTTCGACTCTCGACTTTTAAATGACTCTTGACTTTTAAAACAACCATAAACTACAAAAATATTATGCGGAAATTAACAGAAAAGGAGATATTTTATCTTGAAGACCAGGGTTGTCTTGCCGACGACTGGTCGAAGATAGAGATCACAAGCGACGACTTTCGTCCTACCAACATCTACAACGTGCGTTTCCACGGAAAAGTTCAGCTTGGCGGAATGAAAGGCAAGATAGAAGTGGAAGAAGGCTTCGAAGTGAGAAGCGGCATTCACAATGCCGTATTGCGCGATGTGACAATAGGCGACAACTGTCTGATAGAGAATGTAGGAGGCTACATATCCAATTACGAGATAGGCAACGACGTGTATATCTGCAACATAGGCGTTATGAGTACTCGTGGCATCCCTACTTATGCCAACGGCACGGTATTGTCGGTGCTAAATGAAGCAGGGGATGGCAACGTCGTTATTTATGACAAGCTGACTGCTCAGACAGCCCAGCTGATGATGGACCACAAGCCCGTGTTCGACATGATACTCGCCGAGCAGAAACGTCGCACATTCCCCGACAGGGGTATAGTAGGCACATGCAGTCGCATAGTGGGTGCCAAAGAGATTATCAACGTGCTGATTGGCGAATTTACAGAAGTTCAGGGAGCGAGTCATCTGAGCGACTGCACCGTGTTGAGCAACCAAGAATCGCCTACCCTCATTGGACCCGACGTGATAATGGAAAACAGCATCGTATCGTACGGAGCCATCGTGACAGGAGGAGCAAAGGTTGACAACACATTTGTTGGCGAGTCGGTGCACGTAGGCAAAGGCTATTCATCAGAAGCCAGCGTGATGTTCTCCAACACCTACGTTGACAACGGTGAGGCATGCGCAGCCTTCCTTGGTCCGTTCTCATGCACCCACCATAAGGGCAGCTTGCTCATAGGTGGTAAATTCTCATTTTATAATGCCGGTTCGTCGACCAATCAGAGCAACCATGCCTACAAAATGGGTCCTATCCACTACGGCACGCTCGACCGCGGCAGCAAGACAGCAAGCGGTGCACATATCATCTGGCCAGCACGCTTCGGCGTGTTCACCATGGTGATGGGCAAGATAGAGAGTCATCCCGACCTTCAAGACCTGCCGTTCTCTTACGTAATTGGCAAGGAAAACAAAACGATTGTGGTGCCTGGAGTCAACATACGCACCGTGGGCACATGGCGAGATATCAACAAATGGCCTAAACGCGACATGCGCTCAAAAACCAATCGTCAGGACATCATCAATTTCGCCTTCCCCAACCCATACATCATACAACAAGTGCTCAACGGCAAGCAACTGCTGAAAAAACTGCTCGACGGCAGCACTGGAGAATTTCTGGAATACAACAACTGCACCATACGCCGTGCATCTGCCATACGCGGAATAGAATACTACGACATGGCCATCGGACTGTTTGCCTACCAGGTGATGAACCGCACCTACGACGACAACGAAGCCAACGAAGTGGGTGGCGACAAATGGCTCGATTTAGCTGGTATGATTGTTCCTGAGAAAGAAATAGAGAGAGTGGTGAAGGAAGTGACATCAGGAGATATAGGCAATAGCCGCGAGTTGTTGCTGATTCTCAATCAGATCAACGACGACTACAAAGACAACGAAGCGAGCTATGCACGCAGCCTTATGCAGTCGGAAAGCAAAAACTTGTTTGTCGATACCGACGAATGGCTGGAAAAGGCAGAGAAGTCGCATCGCATCTGGATGAAGATGATTAAAGACGATGCAGAGAAAGAATACCAACTGGGCGATGTGGATGAAGACTTCTTCAGGAGTTTTGTAAATAAGATTTAGTTGACAAGTTGACGAGTTGATTGTTTTTGTTTACAAATCAGTTATTAATAGAATATTTATATTATGAAAAGATATTTATTTTTGGCATTGATGATGTTCGGTATGAACGTCACTGCACAGAATGTGGTCGATTCTGAAGTGGGTCGCAATTATGAAAGTGTTGACGGCGACGCTCGCCATGCCCGAATCTACACCCTGAACAATGGTCTGAAGGTTTATCTGATGATCAACAACGACCAGCCCCGCATTCAGACAGCCATAGCCGTACGTACGGGAGGCAAGAACGACCCAGCCGAAACCACCGGGCTGGCTCATTATCTGGAGCATATCATGTTTAAGGGCACACCACACTTTGGTACCACCGACTACGAAGCGGAAAAGCCCTTGCTCGACAAGATAGAAGTGCTATATGAGCAATATCGTCAGACCGTGGATCCACAAATGCGTGCCGACATATACCATCAAATCGATTCCATATCGTATGAAGCATCTAAAATAGCCATAGCCAACGAGTACGACAAACTGATGGCAGGCATCGGTTCAAGTGGTTCGAATGCCTTCACGAGCGAAGACGAAACCGTGTATATCGAAAACATACCGGCCAACGAACTGGAGAACTGGGCCATAGTGCAAAGCGACCGTTTCAAAAATATGGTAATCAGAGGATTCCACACAGAGCTCGAAGCTGTATATGAGGAATATAATCGCAGCCTGACGCAAGACATACGCAAGGTGCTCGAATCCGTCAATCAGATGCTCTACCCTAACCATGCCTACGGCAAACAAACAGTGATAGGCAACCCAAACCATCTGAAGAACCCTTCGATCACCAACATAAAAGACTACTTCCACAACTACTACCATCCTTCCAACGTGGCTATATGCATGAGCGGAAATCTTTCGTTCGACAAAACCATGGACATCATCGAACAATATTTCGGCGACTGGGCTGTCAACACATCAATGGAAACACCTGAATGGCCAAAGGAAGGACCCCTCAAAGGCATCCAGACCAAAGAGATTTTCGGACATGAGAGCGAAATGATTACCCTGGCATGGCGCATGCCCGGCAAGAGAGATACACAGAGCGAACTATGCGAAATCATCGGCAAAATTCTCTACAACAACCAGGCAGGCCTCTTCGACATCGACATAAACCAGCAACAGAAAGTGCTACAATCGTTCGTATATGTCGACGATATGAGCGATTACACCACATTGTTAGCGCTTGCCTACCCAAAAGACGGGCAAACTTTAGATGAAGTCAAAGCCATTATGCTATCTGAGATCGACAAACTCATAAAAGGCGAATTCGATCAAAACCTGCTTACCGCTATCATCAACAACATGAAACGCGATGAGATGAAAGCTATGGAAGACAATCAGAGTTGTGCCCTTGAATTCGTTGATGCATTTATAAACAATAAGCCATGGAAGAACGAGGTGGAGAAAATAGGCCGTCTGAACAAAGTGACGAAGCAGGACGTCATGACATTCGCAAAAGAATATCTGTCGACAGAGAACTATGTGTGTGTCTACAAGCATCAGGGCGAAGATCCTAATGAGATGAAAATAGAGAAGCCAAAAATTTCTCCAATAGAGATGAACCGCGACAAGCAGTCGACATTCGTAGACTCTGTGCTGAAGCTCAATGTAGATCCTATAATGCCTGAATATGCCGACTTTGAAAACGACGTCAAAACATACGGACTGAAGAACGGCAACACACTGATGTATAAGCAGAACACCAAGAACAGCTTGTTCACAATGCAATACGTAATTGAAACAGGCAGCAAGGCCGACAAATATCTTCCCTACGCAATAGAATACTTCGACTATCTTGGGACAAAGAACAAAAGCATCGACAAACTGAAGAGCGAACTCTATTCGCTGGCATGCGACGTCTCTTTCGGTGTGAACGAAGACCAGACTTTCATCACGATTAGAGGTTTGGCAGAAAACCAGATTAAGGCCATGAACATACTGGAGGACTGGATAAGGAACGTGAAGGTGGACGATGAGATATACACTTCCTTCGTTGACAACGTGATGAAATCGAGAGAAGTGGCAAAATCAGAGCAATCGAGCTGTATGTCGCGTCTGACAGCCTACTGCACCTACGGTCCTGTAAACGAATACACCAATATACCAAGCGAATCAGAACTGCGCACCATCAAGCCTGCCGACCTGATTCAGAAGATAAAAGACCTGAGCAACTATCGCCAGTTTGTCCTCTATTATGGCCCTACTTCAATGCGCCAGATAACCGACGACATAGAAAAGATACACAAAACCGCCAAGGACCCTATTCGGGCCAAAGCCGACAACCACTACGTTCCTCAACTCGTAGAAGAGAACGAGGTGTACGTAGCCAACTATTCGTCGAAGGCCATCAATATGGCAATGTATTCCAACAATGGCCAGCCATTCAGCATTGATTTGCTTCCAAAGACAAGATTGTTTAACGAATATTTTGGAGGCGGGATGAACACCGTTGTATTCCAGGAGATGCGTGAGAGCCGCGGCTTGGCATATCAGGCTAGCGCATACTACGAAACACCGGAATGGAAGAGCGATCCTTTCACTTTCTCCACGTTCGTAATCAGCCAGAACGATAAGATGAGCGACTGTATCGATGTGTTCCACGAGATTATCGAGAACATGCCTCTGTCGGAAAACGCCTTCAGCCTGGCTAAGAAGAACCTGAAAAAGCATATAGAGGTTCAGCGTCACGTAGGTTTCCAGCTTCTCTCGTATGTACGCCAAAGCAAGAAGTTAGGGCTCGACCACGACATAAATGAAGACATCTATCGTGGTGTCAGCCTCTTGAGGATGCGCGACCTGGAAAAATTCTCGAAAGAGAATGTGGCAGGCAGAAAATACCGCTATATCATCCTCGGCGACGTCAACGAACTCGATATGGACAAACTGAAATCGCTCGGCACAGTCCATATTCTCACGCTCGAAGATATATTTGGGTATTAGTTGTAGAAGTTAGGCAAGTTATCGCTGCGGTCGGAAGTTATAGAAGATGCTTTATGTTAGGAACCAGGTCGGAATCCTTCAGTGAAACATCGTACTTACAGATTTAAATGGATTGCTGGTGAAAACATGCCTTACGGCTTGACGAGCACATGCAAGGTACGCCCCTACAGTGGGTGGGTTAAGTACAACGACATTCAACTATAAACTTTAAAACCATAAACTTTAAATATACCCTTGTTTCTTGAGTTCTGAATAAACCAGTTCACATTCGTCCCACCATTCCTGTCCGAATGCTCTGATAAGAGGTTGCTTCAAGAAACGGAAAGCCGGCATCTTCAGTTCCTTGCCCAGCTTGCAGGCATCCTTGCAGATGTCCCACTTATGCAGATTAACCGCTGTCATGCCTCCCACCTTACCAAGGCGTATAGGATAGAGTTCGCATGACAGTGGTTTTTGTATATCAGTACGTCCTTCACGATAAGCACGGTCGATTATGCAAATGGTGCATCCATTGCCGTCGTCTGCAGCAAACACGCAGTCCTTATCGTTCACTATGTTCGTTACCATCTGACCCTCTTGGTCGATATAAGCCACGCCCTCTTCTTCCACTATGGCACGTGCCTCATCCGTCATTTCGTCTCCAAGCAAATCCACAGCCTCCTCCATATCGGCAATTTCATCAATATCAAGCGGAGCACCAGCATCTCCCTCCACGCAGCATGCCCCATGACATGCTTTCAAGTCGCAACAAAAACATTCCGTAAAGATATCGAACGAAACTAATGTGTCTTTTATTTCTACCATCGCTTTTTAATAATTAGGAATGAAGAATGAGGAAATCGAAGATTCGGCATAGCCAATTAGGAATGAGGTATTGTCGGCACGTCTTCTAATCTACTCGCCAACTAAATAAAAAATATTTTTCATTTAAATATGGCTCTGACGAAGAACCACGCATGACAACAGACGGTTGTCAGCCATCCATAATGTTTCTTCATGATTCTGAACCGCTCTTTGAGCGAAGCCTTATGATTCTGTGTGGTCATTCCTTCCGAGAGATAGTCGGTTAGGATTTGGTGGCAGTTGACCAAAGGCATTTGTTTTTCCTTGGCCGTCTTCATAGCTCTCACGCACCAGTCGAAATCAGCAGAAAAACGATATGTGAGGTCGTAATCGCCGACAACATCCTTGTTGGCATAAAACGACTGATGGCATACGAGCATTCCCATTTTAAAGGATTTCCATGTGAGCTCTTCCGGAGCTTTCAGCCTGCGGTGTGAGATGAAATTGCCTTCATCATCCACTATATCGGTTTCTCCATAAACCACAGCAGGAACAGAGCCTTTTTGCAGTCCGTCCTCTATTATATTATTTATGGCAGTCAGGGAGTTTTCGCTATGGAGTTTGTCGCCGGCATTCAGAAAGCACACAAACTGTCCGCTTGCCATCTTCAGGCCCTTGTTCATTGCATCGTAGAGCCCCTTGTCGCGTTCAGAAAGAATGGTTATATTCACGTCGGGGTTATCTTTTTTATAGCGCGTAGCCATCTCGATGGTTTCGTCAGAAGACTTGCCGTCGATGATGAGATGTTCAAAACTACGACACGCTTGCTTCCCCACACTGTCTAATGTGCGCTGCAGGGTATTTGCTGCATTGTAGGTTACGGTGATTATGGAGATATTTACCATTTTTCTATTCAGATTTTATCCCTCATATATTTGCGTATATAGCCTTGCTATATGGCTTTCAGAATACTCTTTCAAGGCTTTCTCGCGCGATTTTGTTGCCAGAAGGCCATAGTTCTCTGGCTGTAGAGCCCAGACTATTCCCACTGCAAAGTCGTTTGAATCCTTATATTTTGCCAGATATCCCGTTTGCTTGTGGTCAATCATTTCAGGTATTCCGCCCACATTGAATCCCACGCACGGTACTGCACATGCCATTGCCTCCATAATAGTATTTGGAAGGTTTTCCTGCAGAGAAGGTGTGACATACAAATCCACGGCATTATAGAGGCTTATCATCTGGCGCTCATCATCCACATAGTCCACTGTCACCACATCCAACGGGAGTGCATTCTTCACCTCGGCTGAATTAGAGCCAACCACCACAACAGTGATATTCTCAGCCAAAGCAGGAAAATTCTTTACAAGTATATTGCATGCCTCTACCAGTTGGCTGAAGCCTTTGTAATGGTCGGTGACTTTTCGCGAGCCAAAGAGAATAAGTTTGCGACTGTCGGGGAGTCGCATTTTCTTTCGCTGCTCTGCCTTATCCATCGGTGCAAAATGCTTGGTGTTAATAGGATTGGGAATTGCCACCACTTCGTTGCGACATGTCAGTGCAGAGCTTTCGGCCTTTTCCTTCATCCACTTGCTGCATCCAACGAACGTGATTTTGGAATTCTCATATATCTTCTTTTTCTTATTGAAGACATGATTAGCCCAGTCGCGCCCAAGCAGTTTTCCTTTGAGCCACAGACAATCCTTACACTCAGTCTTATATTTGTCGCACTGAGCGGCATGATGGCATATTCCAGTGAAATACCACATATCATGCATCGTCACAACCACCTTCTTGCCCGAATCCAATATCTTTTTAATGCCCGAAAGCGATATAAATCCCTGGTTGACCCAGTGGAGATGGACCACGTCGGCATTTTTGAATTCGTCGGTCTTCGTTATATCGGCACCTGCATTTGCAAAATCCACTTGCCATATATTCTGCTTCTTCATTCCCATAGACAAGAATATAATCAGTCGTTCCCACACGAAACGCAGAGCCATCATCCATTTTGACCCAACTGAAGAGACAGTGATTTGTGATGTATGTTTATCTCTTACCATCATAGTGGCTTTCACCCCATTGCTTTTCAATGCTTCCATCAGGCGGCTTGCAGCGATGGCTGCTCCGCCTGTTGCCTCCGATGTATTGACAATAAGAACTCTCATATATAATTAAATACGTATTTTTTAAAAGTCGAAAGACGAGAGTAGAGTGAAAAATATTTCAAACTTGCATAAATTATATGCAAAGTTAAAAAAAAGGATTAAACGATGCAAATGATAGTGGGTTTTGAAAACTTTGAATATGCTGTAAAAAATAAAAGTTTTCCAAAAGGAAAAAGTTTTAGTTATAAAAACATTTACTTAATGTTATAATAAACAAGTCAATTATATATAAAATTATCATAAAATCAGCGATTTTTATATCAATCCGTAAAAGAAAAAGCGATTTTTACGGAATGGCATTTTTTCGTTTCGACAATCGTGAATAAGCAATTCTTTTTTGCTTATATTTGCAAAAAGTTCACATTTGACAATTACATTTTTGTTACATTATTCTGAAAAAGTTAGTATTTTCCCCAAGTATTACCACCTTAAAATTAATAGATGGCATATAACTTTGAGTCACGTTTTGACGAATGTATAAACAAGGAAAAAGTATTTCTTGACCCGAAACTTACCCTTACGGATTTGGCATTGAAAGTAGGTACAAATCGTACTTATATGTCGAATTACATAAATCGTGAACTTCATAAGACATTTTTCGATTTCATTAATTCACTTCGTTTAGAGTATGCCACAGAGCTCCTGCTTAGCAGCAATATGACGCTTGAAGTCATAGCTGAAAAATCGGGGTTCAATTCCCTTTCTACATTCAGGAGATATTTCATCCATGTGCACAAGTGTTCTCCAACAATCTACAAGCGAGAGAACAGTAAAGGCATTTAATTTTTTAGTGAGATAAAAGAAAGAACTGACGTTCCTCTTAAGTAAACAATCATTAGCGTAGGGCCCTGGACCCACAATAATAAGCCATCAAAAAGATGAGCTGCACAAAAAAATCAAAAATAAATCGATTAAAGTTTGGATGTTTCGTTCAAACTGACTAACTTTGCACACGTTTTCATACAAATACTGCTTCAGTAGCTCAGTTGGTTAGAGCATCTGACTGTTAATCAGGGGGTCGTAGGTTCAAGCCCTACCTGAAGCGCAGCAAAAGGAGTTAGAGAAATCTAACTCTTTTTTGTTTTTCTTGCTTTTATTTTTATTCATTCAAGTGAAAATAATTAAAGGAGACACAAAAAGATGTCAATAGCTTAAATGATTTTGAATATTGGATATCAATAATTTTGGAGAACGGCAGAATTGTTGTAACTTTGGAAAAAGAAACTAATAAAAAATACTCTGATATTATGATTAAACGATTAATGGATTTTCTTGATGCATCGCCTGTTAATTTTCTGGCGGTGAAAAACATAGCAGAATGTCTGGAGTTGGCTGGCTACAAGCGAATAGATCCTCGCGAAGCGTTGAGAGAGATTAAATCGGGCGACAAGTTTTATGTCACCAAGAACGACTCTTCGATATATGCTTTTGAGATAGGCAAACAGCCATTGGCAGACGCTGGTTTCCACATCGTCTGTGCCCATTGCGACTCCCCCACTTTCCGCATAAAGCCAAATGCAGAGATGCTCTGCGAGGGAGGGATAGTGAAGCTGAACACCGAAGTATATGGCGGTCCCATCATGTCAACATGGTTCGACCGTCCGCTGACTATAGCCGGTCGCGTCGTTCTCAGAGGAGAGGACGAAATGCATCCACAGACGAAACTGCTTCATGTGAAGCGCCCTCTGCTCCAGATAAGCAACCTCGCCATACATTTCAACCGTGCAGTCAACGAAGGAGTGGCTCTGAGCAAGCAAAAGGACATGCTCCCGATTCTGGGCCTTCTGCAAGATGAGCTTGAGCATGGCAATATGCTCATGGGCGTCATCTTAGACGAACTGAACAAGGAATCGGAAGTGAAGCCAAAAGACATCCTCGACTTCGACCTCTATCTTGCCGACGCATCACCCGCCTGCACATTCGGAGTTCACAACGAATTTATCTCCTCCGGTCGTCTCGACGACCTGTCAATGTGCTATGCCGGCGTGGAAGCACTGTTGGCATCTCCCGTTTCCGAAGCGACGAAGGTGCTTGCCATTTTCGACAATGAAGAGACGGGTTCTCAAACTAAGCAGGGAGCGGCAAGCCCGTTCCTGGCAAGCATACTGAAGCGTATAGCCTTGCAGCAGAGCGGAAGTGAAGAGGCATTTTATCAGGCTGTGGAACGCGCATTTATGGTGTCTGCCGACAATGCCCATGCATGGCATCCCAACTACAGCGAGAAATACGACCCAACGAACCATCCAGTGCTTGGCGGCGGACCGGTCATCAAGTTCAATGCTGCTCAGAAATATGCCAGCGATGCGGTGTCGGCTGCCGTATTTGCCGAGATATGCCGCAAGGCAGGCGTTCCATGCCAGCGGTTTGTCAACCACAGCGATGTGGCTGGCGGAAGCACCCTTGGCAACATTCTGGCTTCGTCGCTGCCGATTCAGGGAGTCGACATGGGAAACGGCATACTTGCCATGCACAGCTGCAGAGAGACAGGCAGCACTGCTGACCATATCTATTGCGTGAAAGCATTCACACAATTCTTTAGTTAAGAAAAGAGAATCTGTTCAAAAAAATATTATTCTGAACTAAAAGGCTAAAGAACGATTAGAAATAAAAAATGCTGACGATTAGGTCGTCAGCATTTTTTATTATGATGTTATCAATAATCAGTCTGTAATCAAGCACTTGCCAGTCATTTCCTTAGGCTGCTCAAGGTTCATGATATGCAGGATAGATGGAGCCACGTCGGCAAGTATGCCATCTTCCACCTTAGCATTCTTGTTTTCGGTTACATAGATGAACGGCACAGGATTGAGTGAGTGTGCTGTGTTAGGAGAGCCATCAGGGTTCAGAGCATTGTCCGCATTTCCGTGGTCGGCTATGATAATCACTTCATACCCCACCTTCTTGGCAGCTTCCACCACTTCGTTGACGCATTGGTCGATAGCCACAACAGCCTTGCATATAGCATCATAGACACCTGTATGTCCCACCATATCGCCGTTTGCGAAATTGATTACGATGAAATCATACTTGTCTTCCTTAATGCTGTCTACCAGTTTATCCTTCACCTCGAATGCCGACATCTCCGGTTTGAGATCGTAGGTAGCCACCTTAGGAGATGCCACGAGTGTGCGGTCCTCGCCTTCGTATGGTTCTTCGCGTCCACCATTGAAGAAGAAAGTTACGTGAGCATATTTTTCAGTTTCCGCAGTATGCAGCTGCTTAAGTCCTTTCGATGAGAGATATTCTCCGAGTGTGTTCTCCACATTTTCCTTAGGGAAGAGAATATGCAGCCCTGTAAACGATGCATCATACGGAGTCATGCAGTAGTACTGCAGGTTAGGTATGGTTGTCATGCCCTGTTCAGGCATATCTTGCTGTGTGAGCACGATGGTGAGTTCCTTGGCACGGTCGTTGCGGAAGTTGAAGAAGATAACCACGTCGCCTTCCTTTATTCTTCCGTCTACATTGGCATTGATAAGCGGCTCCATGAATTCGTCAGTATTCTTGTGTTCCTCGGAATCTGTGTCGTAGCAGCTCTGCACTCCTTCCACCATATCGTCGATTTCGCGTCCTTTTCCATGCACGAGCTGGTCGTAAGCCACCTTGACGCGGTCCCAGCGTTTGTCGCGGTCCATGGCATAGAAGCGTCCGATAATGCTGGCAATATGTCCGGTTGTGGCTTCGCAGTGCTTCTGCAGTTTGGCAATGAATCCCTTTCCGCTGCGTGGGTCGGTATCGCGACCATCCATAAAGCAGTGGACGTATGTGTTTTCAATGCCATATTCCTTGGCTATGTCGATTAGCTTGAAGAGATGGTCGAGTGAGGAGTGAACGCCACCATCGGAAGTTAGTCCCATGAGGTGTATGCTCTTTCCTGTCTGCTTGGCATATTCGTAAGCACTAACGATTTCCGGGTTTTGCATTATGCTGTTGTCACGACATGCACGGTTGATTTTCACCAAATCCTGATAAACCACGCGTCCGGCACCTATATTCAAGTGTCCCACCTCGGAATTGCCCATCTGTCCGTCGGGCAGTCCCACATTCTCACCCGAAGCCTGCAGCTGTGAGTGAGGATAAGTAGAGTTCAGATAGTCCATGTAAGGAGTAGGCATCTGATAAATCACGTCGCCCTTACCTTTATTACCGATTCCCCATCCATCGAGAATCATCAACAATGCTTTTTTCATCTTATTTATTGGTTTTTAAGTTATTTTCACTGCAAAATTACAACAAAATCCGCATATTCTCGTACATAAATACAAAAAACTGATAAAAACAGGATAAATATATATTTGGGGATTGACATATTATTCGTAAATTCGCATAAGCAAAAGCAACTATTATTTTTAAGAAGACGAGATAATCAATTAAAAATTAAAAATCAGATTTTTTGAATACGAGACGTTTGTTGACGTAAGAAAAACATATTTATTCGCGATAATATATGAAAACGTTTATTATTTCATTGATACTGATAATGTCATCGGTGTGTAGCTGGGCTCAGGTGCTCGACGGCACATGGAAGGGCACTCTTAAGGCAGGTCCTCAGACACTGACTCTGGTACTCAATATAACGAAAGTCGAAAACAAGGTGACGCTCGACGTGGTTGAACAGGGTGCGAAGGACATGCCAACCGTAGTCAATGCTCTGACCGCAGATTCGCTCAACATAAGCATTCCACAGCTGACCCTGCATTATGCGGGCAAGATGTCGGGTGGCAAGCTTAAAGGCATCTTCATGCAACAGGCATTCACCGCTCCGCTCGTTTTTGAGTCAGGATCAGTAGTGGCAAATCGCCCCCAAGAGCCAAAACCACCTTATCCATACGCAACGGAGGAGGTGCTGTTCTGGAACTATCCCGAAAACATTCTGCTTGCTGGCACACTGACCTATCCGATAGGCTATGAGGAAAAGGGAAAGGTGCCGGTGGTGCTTATGGTGACTGGGAGTGGTCAGCAAAACCGCGACGAGGAGCTGTTCGGCCATAAGCCGTTTCTGGTGATTGCCGACTGGTTAGCCCGCCACGGCATCGCCAGCCTTCGTTACGACGACCGTGGTGCCGGTGCTTCGCTCGGCGACCATCACCTGAGCACCACACGTGAATTCTGCTTTGATGCCAGCGCAGGTATCGACTATCTGCGAGGACGCAATAAATTCGGTCCTATAGGCATCTTGGGGCACAGCGAAGGGGGTGCCATTGGCTATATGCTTGCCAGCGAGAAGAAAGTGGATTTCGTGGTTAGTCTTGCCGGACCGGCATGCAAGATAGAGGATATGATGGTAGTTCAGATCAATTCGCTGGCTCATGCACAGGGACTGGCCGACGACCTGGTTCATAGTCCGAAAGAAGCATACGATTTTCTGAAGGGACAGACAGGCGAGAGCGCATGGCTCAACTATTTCTTCCAGCTGGACATGGCCGAATATGTTCGCAAAACCACTTGTCCGGTTCTGGCGCTCGGAGGCGAGAGAGATCTCAATGTGCCAGTGAGTATCAATGTGCCGGCACTGAAAGAAAACCTTCCAGACAATCCCAGAAACATAATCAAAACCTATCCTGGACTGAGCCACATGTTTCAGCACAACCCCACTGGCAATCCTCTCCTCTCCGCCACAATCGAAGAAACATTTGCCGAAGAGGTGCTCAAGGACATCTCCGACTTTATTAATGGATTATAGAGAGTCGATATATCGACATAACTAAAAGAAAAAACGTCTGAAAAACAACTTTCATTACTATCATATCATCCTATTGTCTTCTCCCGCCTCTAAAAGAAAAACAAATTTTCATTATTAAATTACTCCATGTCCATGAGCATTAAATATTTGTTGTCGTTGCCCAGCCGGTGGTTTCATCGGCGTGGGTTCGGTGCACAGTCGCCGTGGGCATTTGATTTTATCACCGAGGTGCTCTACAGTCCTCATCGATATTATTTCTTCGACGAATTGCCGGGCAAGAAGACAGACGAGCAACTGTTTCGCATCAGCAAATGGCTGAAAGTGGGCCATGTCGAACTTCATAGCAACAATTCGGTAAGCAAGGCATATATCGTTGCCCCCATCAAGAAAAACATCAATGACCATTCAACCTTAACCCTTCACTACTACGACGAAGAGCACAGTTCCGATCTTCTGAACGATATAGACAACAGGATGTTTGGTGAGAATTCAAGCGTGATAGTCGATGGAATACGCGGCAAAAACGAGAAAGGATGGTCTATGCTTCTCAGCCACTCCGAAGCAACTTCCATATTCGATATGGGCAGACGGGGCATCGTGTTTTTCGACCCAAGACGTCAAAAACAAATATATTTGACGTAATAAACTAAAATATTTTTAAAAACTATTGCAAATAAAAATCTTTTTTATACCTTTGCACCCCTAATTAGAATAAATCATTAATTGTTTAACCAACGCGGATGATTATGCCTACGCAGTTTTCATCCCAATTTTAAATCTAAAAAACGAGAGAATATGTATTGGACATTAGAACTTGCTATATCGCTTGAGGATGCACCTTGGCCAGCAACCAAAGAAGAGCTTATAGACTATGCTACTCGTTCCGGTGCACCCATGGAGGTTATAGAGAACTTAAACGAAATTGAAGACGAGGGAGACGTTTACGAATCTATCGAGGAAATATGGCCTGATTATCCTTCAAAAGAAGACTTCCTCTGGGATGAAGAAGAATATTGACTAATGACAATAACAATGGGGCAAATCCCCGTTTCAAAAAAAATGTGGCAGACAAATCTCCGTTGTCTGCCACAACTATTTTTATAAACAATATACTATTCTTACGTTTACAAACAATTTCTGATATCAAATTATTACAAAAAAGCCGTTTTAACATGTAATTTGTTTGTAATTATCTATTTTTTATATAAATTTGTAGATTATACTTTTTAAAATAGCTAATAATTATCATTTGTTTCATTAAAATATTAAAGCTTATGAAAAAATTTTACTTCTTTTTACTGATTGCCTTGGCAACAGTTAGTGTTTCATTTGCACAAAAGGCTAACCGACCGGCAGCAAAGCAGTTGCAAACTGTTGCCAATGCCTTTACGCAAACCAACAACTTGAAATGCCTTGTACGCACGGCAGGCACAGCTGCACAGCCAAAGAAAGCACCTGCACGCGCAGCAGAGCTGGTTACTCCTCCATCAACTCTTACTCCAGAACAATGGTACACAAGCGGAAAATTTTACTTAGGAACAGACTCAGGCTGGGATGATGCATCAAGCGATATGACCACAGCCAATGTGATTATAGACGGAACAGACATCTATATCCAAGGCCTGGCATACTGGTTTGAAGACGCCTGGATCCAGGGAACCATCTCCGGCACAACAGCCACATTCCCTGCTGCCACACTAATCGGTTCAGACGAATATGGCGACGAATATCTTATAGGTTCCAACACAGGCAGCGATGTGGCAAACATCACCTTCACCTACGACAGCGAGAATCAAGTTCTTACTGCCGATAATCTGATTGTTGAAAGTGCATCGGATACAGACGTTCAGCCTTACTGCTACTGGTCAAGCCTTACTATTTCAAAGGAAGCGCCAGAAGTTCCAGAACCAGTGGTGGCTCCCGACGACCTCGTAACAGAAGAATGGGTATTGATGGCAGAATCTGAATATGAGGACGAAGAAACAGGCGAGACTTCAACCGAAACTATTTCCATACCACTGAACATCGGTTTCTATGGCGACGAGGTATACATCCAAGGATTGAGCAGTTACAATCTAGAAAGCTGGGTAAAGGGAACTGTTAATGGCGAGAATGTAACATTTACAGGAGGTCAATACTATGGTGAAGTTCAGGGCTACGGACTCTATTTCTTCGGAAGCGACGAAACGATGACACTGGGCGACGTTGTCATGCAGATTAATTCTGCAAAAGACAAGATGACCACAACTGCAGATATTATCACCAACCTCAAAGCTGACAGTTACTATCCAATTGATCTGTATTCAAATGTAGTGATTGTGAAGGTTGTGGAAATGGCAGGAACTCCTCAGGACCCAACTATTCTTGCTTATGATGAAGATGAGTATGGACCATATATCGAATGTTCAATTCCAATAGTTGATACCGACGGTAACTCAATGTCGGCAAGCAAGCTGGCCTATCGCATCTTTAAGGACATCAACGGCGAAGTAGCTCCATTCACACTCGTGGCAGGGACCTACTATGAAAAGTTGACAGAAGACATGACCGAGATTCCTTACAACTTCACAGAAAACTGGGACATCTATCAAGGTGCAAGCTCCATATACCTCTATGGCGACGACGTGGCCGACTGGAGCAAGGTGGGCATTCAGGCTGTTTACTACGGTGGTGGCGAGACTCACGAGAGTGAAATCGTATGGTATGAAATCAAGCCGTACATGTCGGGCAAGGAAGTGGACTACAGCTTCGACTTCAATGCTCTGCCAGCCGATACTCCTACATCGTCCAACACAAGTCACGACGGCGACATCACATCTGACCTGGACATCGTGGAAGGCGACGTGACACTCACAATATCTCCAAGCGGTAGCGGCACTGCAAACCGCTGGTGGAAGAACTTCACAACCAATGTAATCCAGCTGCGCGTTTATGGCGGCACCATGACATTTGCAACTGAATCGGGCGACAACATCGTGAAGATTGAATTCTACAATGGCAAATGGAACGAAGACAACAGCGCCGACAGCGGTAAGTTCAGTGTTGGCACAGACGTAGCCACTTGGACTGGAAGTGCTCCAAAAGTTGAGGTAAGCATTGCCGGCAACTCTCAGCTCAACAAGGTTGTAGTTTATGTTGACGACACAAGTGAAAGCACTGGCATCCAGGCTGTGGAAATTCCTGTAAACGACGGAATAATCTACAACCTTCAGGGTCAGCGCGTGAACAACCCTCAGAGAGGAATATTCATCATGAACGGAAAGAAATTCCTCGTGAAATAAGATTATCTACATATAACCATAATAAAATCAGCGGGTGCGCCAATTCGTTTGGCACACCCGCTGAATTTATTATGTAAAAAGATAAGTAACCTCTTATTTACTCCAAATCGAGATTTTTGTTTTAATATTAATGTACCACTGCAACCAATCGGTTTAAAATGAGATTTACAAATTTACAAAAAGTGCAAGGGTGGTAAGTACCGTCATTTGAAAAATGTGGGAGATGGAATGCAATTATTTACTCAAATGGTAATCCGTTCAGCCATATTTGCTTGACAATAGGAGTTGTATATGCGTATGGGATGAATGAAAGATCTGGAATAGGCTGAGTGATAAAGAAATTGGCTGTCTTCCCCTTGGCTATCGACCCAACTATATCCGAAACTCCCATTGCGGCGGCAGAGTTGATTGTCGTGGCATTGAGAGCTTCCTCAGGCAGCAGTCGCATCTTGATACATGCGAGGGAGAGACAGAATTTCATGTCGCCCGACGGTGTGGAGCCTGGATTATAGTCGCTGGCTATGGCCACCGGCAGTCCGGCTTCAATCATTCGGCGTGCCGGAGCGAACGGCATATTGAGGAAAAACGACGTGCCTGGCAAGGCAGTAGGAATGGTTTCAGGATTTTCTTCCAGCAATTTGATGTCGCGGTCGGTCATGCTTTCGAGGTGGTCCACCGAGAGCGCATGGTGCCTAACCGCCACATCCACTCCGCCCGAATCGGCCAGTTCCTGACCGTGTATCTTCGGACGCATTCCCCATTTCGCACCTGCTTCGAGCAATCGTGCCGTTTCCTCGGGAGTGAAGAACCCACGGTCGCAGAACACGTCGATAAAATCAGCCAGTCCCTGACGGCCCACTTCCGGAATGGTTTCTCTAATCAACATATCCACATATTCGCCCTGACGGCCTGCATATTCTCTCGAAACGGCATGAGCACCGAGGAATGTACTGCGAACAATGAGAGGAGAGTTTTCCTTGATTCTGCGTATCACACGCAGCATCTTCAGTTCGTCTTCGGTGTTGAGCCCATATCCGCTTTTTATCTCCACGGCTCCCGTGCCTTTGCTGATTATCTCATTCACCCTCTGCATAGCCTGCTCAAAGAGCTGTTTTTCCGACAGGTCGTGCAGGCGGTCGGCAGAATTGAGGATTCCCCCACCCCTGCGGGCGATCTCCTCATAGCTGAGTCCACGGATTTTGTCGACGAATTCTCCATGTCGGCTGTCGGCATAGACGAGATGTGTGTGGCTGTCGCAAAACGAAGGCAGCAGAGTGCCTCCCCCGGCATCAAACACCCTCAGTGACTTCGGCGCACAGCCCACGGCATATTTCTCCATGGGGTCGCCCGTACCGAAATCCTCGATTTTATCATCTTTCAGGAGCAGCCAGGCATCATGAAGACAGTCGACTACCGACATTTCTTTGCCACGTCGCACTTCCATTCCGCCTTGGCCGATTCCAGCCAGGGTAGTTATGTTGTGAATCAAGGTTCTCATCGTCTCAGGAATTGAATAGCTTTCTCAATCAGCGGATACATAACGACATCGTCGGTGATGAACGGCACTTCCTTGCGGAAAGCCTCATGAATCTTCATAAGCACCGGCGACGACTTCTTCGGGAACCGGAATTCGAGAGCCTGGGCTGCATTGAAGAGTTCGATTGCCAGCACACGCTCGGTGTTGAGAATCACCTTATGGAGCTTTATGGCTGCATTGGCACCCATCGACACTATGTCTTCCTGGTCCTGACACGACGGTATGCTATCGACGCTCGACGGCATGGCAAGGCTCTTATTGAGCGACACACACGAGGCTGCAGTGTACTGCGTGATCATAAATCCGCTGTTGAGTCCTGAGTTAGCCACGAGGAAGTCGGGCAGTCCTCGCAGTCCCGACACCAGTCGGTAGATGCGTCGTTCGGATATGTTAGACAGTTCGCTCATGGCAATCGACAAAGCATCGATAGGCAGTGCTATCGGCTCCCCGTGGAAATTGCCGGCAGAAATAATCATGTCCTCATCGGCACAGACCACCGGGTTGTCGGTCACGGAATTGATTTCTATATCGATTACTGAACGCACATAATTCAGGGTGTCCTTCACGGCTCCATGCACCTGAGGCACGCAACGGAAAGAATAAGGGTCTTGCACATGTGTCTTCTCGCCAGTGATCAGTTCGCTGCCCCTGAGCAGTTCGCGGATTCGTGATGCCGTCTCAATCTGTCCCCTATGTGGACGCACCACATGAACTGGGGTGAGGAACGGGTCGATACGTCCGTCGAAGGCATCGATCGACATGGCGGCAATCTTATCTGCCCAACGACTCAGGCGCTCAGCCTCTATGATGCTCCATACAGCGTATGCACTCATATTCTGTGTTCCGTTGAGCAATGCCAGTCCTTCCTTCGACGCCATCTGTATAGGTTCCCAGTTCATGCGTTTGAGCATCTCGGCACCGCTGATTATTTCGCCGTTCATCTCCACTTCACCCTCGCCCACAAGAGGCAGGCATAGATGTGCCAACGGAACCAAGTCGCCTGATGCACCAAGCGAACCCTGACGATAGACCACCGGAGTGATGTCGTGGTTGAAGAAGTCTATCAGACGTTCCACCGTGTCGAGCTTGCAACCCGAATAGCCGTAGGAAAGCGACTGCACCTTCAGAAGAATCATCATCCTAACGATATCCTTCTGAGTGCGCTCACCAACTCCGCAGGCATGACTCTTAATCAGGTTGACCTGGAGTTGCGAAAGTTGGTCGTCGCTCACGCTTACCTTACACAGAGAGCCGAATCCAGTGGTAACACCGTAGATCGGTTCTTTCTCTGTTGCTATTTTCTTATCGAGGTATTCACGACAACGGATAATTCTCTGACGAGCTTCATCGCTCAACTCTATCTTATATCCTTTCTTTATTATTTCCCCCACACGCTCTATGGAGAGGTGTTCTGATGAAATATAATGTATCATAATGTGTGAATTTCTATTTATTATTCTTTTTTTGCAGAAAATGGACTGAATGCTATGAGTTAAATGTTTTATTAATAATGTCGTCGTCTACGAGGTTGGGCAGAGTGACTTGCAATCCAGGGGTACGTTCCATCTCTCGTTTGATGGCATCTATGCTGCCTTTGTTGCGTGCCCACGAACGGCGTGCAATGCCGTTGTTGACATCCCAGAAGAGCATCTGGCGGATTCGACGGTCGCAGTCTTCTGAGCCATCGATTACCATTCCGAATCCTCCGTTGATTACTTCGCCCCATCCAACTCCGCCTCCGTTGTGGATGCTTACCCATGTGGCACCTCGGAAGGCATCGCCAATCACATTCTGCACTGCCATATCGGCACAGAACTGCGATCCGTCGTATATATTAGACGTCTCGCGGAACGGCGAGTCGGTGCCGCTCACATCGTGATGGTCGCGTCCGAGCACCACCGGACGGCTGATTCGTCCCTCGCGTATTGCCTTGTTGAATGCCAGAGCAATGCGTGTACGTCCCTCGGCATCGGCATATAAGATTCGAGCCTGAGAACCCACCACCAAGTGGTTGCGTCCTGCCTCACGAATCCAGTGGAGGTTGTCGGCAAGCTGGCCCTTTATGTCGTCGGGAGCCGACTTAAGCATATCTTCGAGCACATCGCCAGCCAGTTGGTCGGTGACGGCGAGGTCCTCTGGGTCGGCTGATGAGCATACCCATCGGAATGGTCCGAAGCCGTAGTCGAAGAAGAGTGGTCCCATGATGTCCTGCACGTAGGACGGATAGCGATATTTGTCGCCATTGAACACATCAGCCCCTGCCCTGCCCGATTCGAGGAGGAAGGCATTGCCATAGTCGAAGAAATACATGCCCCTGTCGGCCAGACGGTTGATTGCAGCCACTTGTCGACGAAGCGACTCCTGCACACATTCCTTAAACTGCTCCGGCTCGTCGGCCATCATCTTCTGCGATTGCTCAAGCGTCAGTCCCACAGGATAATAGCCTCCAGCCCACGGATTATGGAGCGATGTCTGGTCGCTTCCCAGGTCCACATCGATATTCTCGTCGGCAAGGCGTTCCCAAAGGTCCACCACATTGCCCACATAGGCAAGTGATATGGTCTTATGTTCAGCCACTGCCTTACGAATGACAGGAATGAGTTCGTTGAGGTCGGTATGCAGTTCGTCCACCCATCCCTGATCATAGCGTTTCTGCGCTGCCTTAGGATTGATTTCTGCCGTCACGCTCACCACCCCTGCTATATTTCCGGCTTTAGGCTGAGCACCCGACATGCCACCCAGACCTGCCGTAACAAATAGTATCTGGCGGTCGGGATCCTTGCCTGGCAGATTCCTAACCCTGCGAGAAGCATTCAGCACCGTGATGGTGGTGCCATGCACAATACCCTGAGGGCCGATATACATATACGACCCAGCTGTCATTTGGCCATACTGGGTGACACCCAGCGCATTGCCACGTTCCCAGTCGTCGGGTTTGGAGTAGTTGGGGATGACCATTCCGTTGGTCACCACCACACGTGGAGCATCCTTATGTGAAGGAAAGAGTCCGAGCGGATGGCCCGAATACATCACGAGGGTCTGCTCATCGGTCATTTCCGAAAGGTATTTCATCACAAGGCGGTATTGTGCCCAGTTCTGGAACACTGCTCCGTTGCCACCGTAGGTGATTAGTTCATGCGGATGCTGGGCCACGCGCGGGTCGAGATTGTTCTGAATCATCATCATGATGGCAGCAGCCTGACGGCTTCTGTGAGGATATTCGTCAATTGGGCGTGCGTACATCTCATACGCAGGACGAAACCTATACATATAGATACGCCCATACCTGCGCAGTTCTTCGGCAAACTCAGGAGCAAGAACAGCATGCATCTCTTTAGGGAAATAGCGCAAGGCATTTCGCAGCGCCAACTGCTTCTGTTCTTTTGTGAGGATGTCTTTCCGACGCGGTGCATGATTCACCGTCTCGTCGTAGGGAGGCATCTCCGGCAGAATGGTGGGAATACCTTCCTGAATGTCTTTCTGGAATTGTGTCATAGTTTTTCTTCTACTATTTTAAGGATTTCTTGTTCGTGTTTATCGGCTTCGGCAGCCAGTTGCTTTGCTTCATCTATCAGCGACTGTGCGCATGCCTTGTCGTCGAGTCCGGCAGCGTTGATTCTCACGTTCAGTCCAGCTCCATGAACTGCGGCACGGGCTGCCAGTGCGCCCACGCCAGCATCGCTCACGCTTGCCGGATTGCCTTCCTCTGCCATTGCCTTGCAGATGTCGAATGTCTGCATCGAGGCCTTCATGGTGCGCAACGGCACCTTAGCAGCAAACAGTGTGGCAGCCTGGATGGCATCATGACGTGCCTGAATTTCTTCATCTGTCTTCTTAGGCATGGCGAAAGCGTCCATTATGGCATTGAAGGCATCGGTGTCTTCGTCGACCAACCGAAGCAACTCATCCATCAACGTCTGTCCGCGGTCTGCCCAGTTGCTGAATTCTTCCCAGCGGTCGTCCCAGCCACGTTTGTGCGACGACAGGTTTGCCACCATCGTGCCAAGCGCTGCCGCCAGAGCACCCATATATGCTGATATGGTTCCGCCACCCGGAGCAGCACTCTCACGGGATGTTTCCTCGGCAAATGCTTTAACCGAAAGGTCAGCCAGCTTTTTCTTGCCAGCCTCCTGCTCGTCCTCAAGCAGGTATTCAATCACTTTCTCTCGAGGATTGAACGGTTTGAGGTCGTCGAGCCCCATGCTCTTGATGGCAATGTTCACGATGTCGGCCTCCGGAATGCCAGTAGAGCGCTTCTGCTTTCTGAGGAAATACTTGCCGGCATCGATGATAGCCTTACGTGGGAGAAGCCCTACTATTTCTGTGCAGGTGACACGCAGTCCGCGGTTTTGTGCACAGCGGCACACCTCGTCGAATGCCACGTGGAGCGGCGTAATGTTCAGGTCGGTCATATTCATCGAAACCTGGGCGATGCCGTATTCATCGATATACCATCCTATGGCTTTCGTGGCCTTTAGCGTGCCAGGCTGCATGATGGTCTTTCCATCAGCATCCTTGAGTACTTTGCCAGTGAGAGAATTGTCCTCTCGCATAGGACGTCCTTTCTCACGCACGTCGAAGGCTATGGCATTGGCACGACGAGTGGAGGTGGTGTTGAGATTGAAATTCACTGCTATGAGGAAGTCTCTTGCTCCCACAGCAGTGCATCCGGTACGGCGTATGCGCTCTGTTATATCTTCAGGAGTTTCGATATGCGGCGAGAAGTCGGGTTGCTTGCCAGGTGTGGTCAGCTTGGCATCGAGAGCCTCGTATTCGCCGGCGCGACAAACGGCCAGATTCTTATGTTCGGGCTTCAGTGCCGCCGCCTCATAGCAATAGCATGGAATCGACAACTCGTCGGACATACGCTTGGCAAGCCGGCGCGCCAGTTCGGCACATTCTTCAAGCGTTATGCCGCTGACGGGAATAAGCGGTAGCACATCGGTGGCACCCATACGGGGGTGAGTGCCGTGATGCTGACGCATATCGATTAGTTCGCCCGCCTTTTTGACGGCCCTGAATGCAGCTTCCACAACGTCGTCGGGCGCACCCACGAAGGTGATGACGGTGCGGTTGGTGGCTTCTCCAGGATCCACATTCAGCAGACTAACTCCTTTCACACTCTTGATTTCACTTGCTATGGCGTCGATAACGCCCATATTGCGTCCCTCACTGAAATTGGGCACACATTCGATAATACGTTTCGATTTATTCATGGTATTCGTTTGTTGTGTTTTTTATGTGTTTTAGACAATTTTTTTCAAAGTTACGAAAAACTATTTATAATACGCAATTTTTTTCGGCTTAAAGGTTTTGATTTTTATATTTAAATTCGTAACTTTATAAGCAAGATGTGAAAAAAACGCAGAATATGATATACAACGAACTGGGCAAGACCGGCATGAGAGTATCGAACCTGAGCTACGGTGCGTCATCTCTTGGCGGAGTGTTTCACGACATCCGTGAATCCGAAGGCATCAAAGCCGTCCATGTGGCAATCGACAACGGCATCAACTTCATAGACGTGTCACCCTACTACGGCCACACGAAGGCGGAGACGGTGCTTGGCAAAGCACTCAAGGACATTCCCCGCGGGAAATACTATTTGTCGACGAAGGTTGGCCGCTACGGTAAAGACGGAATGAACACCTGGGACTATTCAGCCTCCCGCGTGAAGGCGAGCGTATATGAAAGCTTGGAACGTTTGGGCCTCGACTATATCGACTTGATAAACGTTCACGACATAGAATTCCAGGGCGACCTTCCCGGCGGTCTTCAGAAAGTGGCGGACGAAACGCTGCCCGCCCTGAAAGGGCTGAAAGGCGAAGGGGTGGTTGGGCATATCGGCATCACCGACCTTCAGCCTGAAAACCTGAAATGGGTGATTGAACATTCAGAGGCAGGATTGGTTGAGAGTGTGCTCTGCTTCTGCCACTACAGCCTGAACGACACACTTCTGACCGACTATTTCGGCTTTTTCGAGGAACGTGGCATAGGAGTGATCAACGCATCCCCGCTGTCCATGGGTCTGCTTTCGATGCATGGTGCACCAAATTGGCATCCGGCAACAACAGCATTACGCGAAGCATGTGCCAAGGCGGCAAAGCATTGTGATGGCAAAGGCTACGCAATAGAAAAACTCGCCATGCAGTTTTCCACTTCGCTCAACGAGCATATAGCCACCACCCTGTTCAGTTCCGCCAATCCGTTGAACGTGCTGAAAAACATCGGTTATATCAACCAGCCTGTCGACGAGTCGCTGGTAAAGGAGGTGCAGGAGATTATAGGCGACCAGATGGGAGTGAGATGGAGGAACAGTTGACACTTTATTCCCCCATCAATTTCATAAGAACTTTTTTCTGTATATCATTAAGATAATAGATAAAATCACATGACGATAATAGACGCACACAGCCATTTATGGCTGAATCAGGACACCATATGGAACGGAATGCGGATATCTCCGCTTCCCAACGGCCGTGCCATGTTTTTGGGCGAAGAACGTCAGATGCTCCCTCCGTTTATGATTGACGGGAGGAACAGTGCCGAGGTTTTTCTGTCGAACATGAACTATGCCCAGGTAGGTGGCGCTGTGGTTGTTCAGGAATTTATCGACGGCATTCAGAACGATTATCTTGCCGAAGTGCAGTCGAAATATCCCGAGCGTTTCTTTGTGCACGGCATGTGCGATTATTTCTCTCGCGGTTTTGGCGATGAGGCAAAAAAGTTGCTCGACATCGGATTCCGCGGTATTGCCATTCCCGGCCACAGACTCATCACCGACAAGCATCGCGTCCGTCTCAACAGCGACGAGATGATAAGGATGTTCCATGAGATGGAGCGTCGCGACGCTGTGCTGTCACTTTGTCTTGCCGACGGCGGCACACAATTGGGGGAAATATCCGACGTTATAAGCGAATGCCCCGGCCTTCGGGTCACAATAGGCCATTTCGGCATGCCCACCAGCGAGGGGTGGCATTCGCAACTTGACCTGTGCCTCCATCCGAATGTCTATATGGAAAGCGGAGGAATCACCTGGCTCTACAACTCAGAGTTCTATCCTTTCCCCACCGCCATGCGAGTGATACGCGAGGCAATCGACCGTGTGGGGATTGACAAGTTGATGTGGGGCAGCGACTATCCCCGCACCATCACCGCCATCACCTACCGCATGTCGTACGACTTCGTGCTGAAGAGTGACTTGCTCACCGAGCGGGAGAAAGAACTGTTTTTAGGCAAAAACGCCATGAAATTCTATGGTTTCAACCACTTGCCCGATTTACCTCACATAAAAAACATGTCAGAATGAAAGCATTACAGATCAACGGATTAAGAAACACACAAATAGTGGAACTGGCAAGACCCGTACCGGCCGAAGGTGAGGTTTTGCTTCGAATTAGATACGTAGGTTTTTGCGGAAGCGACCTCAACACTTTCCGCGGAAAGAATGCTTTGGCCAAAATGCCGGTGGTTCCCGGCCATGAGATATCCGCCAGAATTGAAAGCCTGGGATCGGGTGTTCCCGATGAGCTGAAACCAGGGCAGCCGGTGACAGTTGACCCCTACACCGGTTGCGGACATTGTGCCGCATGCCTCAACGAACGCTCAAACGCATGTGAGCACAACGAAACTCTGGGCGTGCAGCGCGACGGTGCCATGCTTGAGTTCATCTGCCTGCCTTGGCAGAAAGTGATACCCGCAGAAAAACTGGATGAAAAGGCCATAGCACTGATTGAGCCGATGAGTGTGGGATTCCATGCCATAAACCGTGGGAATGTGAGCGACATCGACACGGTGATGGTCATTGGTTGCGGTATGATAGGCATGGGTGCCATCGTGCGTGCCTCAATGCGTGGTGCAACAGTAATTGCAGTTGATATTGACGACGAGAAGCTCCAACTGGCCCGGACATTCGGTGCAAAGCACGTGATTAACAGCAGGACAGAAGACCTTCATAGTCTTCTTGCAGACATCACCGGCGGCATGGGTCCTACCAAGGTGGTTGAAGCCGTAGGCAGCTCGCTGACACAACATGAGGCCATTGAAGAAGTGGCATTCACCGGCACAGTGGTTTTCATAGGCTATGCACCTTCAGAAACCTCGTTTCTCACAAAACTGTTTGTACAGAAAGAACTCGACATACGAGGCTCACGCAACGCAAAGCCAGCCGATTTCCGCGCTGTCATACATTACCTTCAGCAAACCACGTGTCCTGTTGAAAAACTGATAAGCAGGACCGTGAAGCCGGAGAAAGCCGCAACGGCACTTCAAGAATGGGATTCTTCGCCAGGAAAGGTGTTCAGGATTCTCGTGGAATTTTAGACTCCATACACAATTCCAATAATACATACTCTTCAACAACAGCTTTATATCACCTTATAACAAAAGCTTTATAACACATACAGACTCAATGGAAAACAGTCGAAAGAAACCGCTGGTACAAAAAAAATATCTTGTGACATTCATCTTGATCACCACCCTCTTCGCCTTGTGGGGATTTGCCAACGACATCACGAATCCGATGGTCGCCGCATTCCAGACCCTCATGGAACTGCCGGCATCCGAAGCGGCACTGATTCAATTCGCCTTCTATGGCGGCTATGCCACAATGGCAGTGCCGGCAGCGCTGTTCATACGACGCTATTCCTATAAGAAAGGTGTGCTGATGGGGCTCGGTCTCTATGCCGTCGGCGCTTTCCTGTTCATCCCTGCCGCCATATTCCAGCAGTTCTCTTTCTTCTGCGTTTCCCTTTATATACTCACATTCGGACTGGCATTCCTCGAAACCACAGCCAACCCCTTCATTCTTTCATTGGGCGACAAGGCGACTTCCACCCGCCGCCTGAATCTCGCCCAGGCATTCAATCCCATGGGTTCGCTTTGCGGAATGGCGGTGGCTTCGCTCATAGTGTTGCCTCAACTGATTTCTGACAAGCGCAATGCAGCAGGCGACATCGTCTTCGACTCGTTGTCGGCAGCCGAGAAAGCGGACATAAGGCTCCACGACCTCGCCATCATCCGCAATCCCTATGTGGCCATCGGGCTGGTGGTCCTGATTGTGTTCGTCATAATAGCCCTCACGAAGATGCCTAACACTCAGAGCGAAGATCTGAAGAGCCGTGGCATAAGAAACACAAACAAGCAGACTCTGTCGAACCTATGGCACAACGTGATTTACCGCGAAGGAGTCGTAGCGCAGATGTTCTATGTGGCTGCACAAATCATGACATGGACTTTCATCATCCAATATGCCGAGAATTTAGGCATCAACAAAGCCTCCGCGCAGAACTACAACATCATCGCGATGGTATTGTTTCTTTGCAGCCGCTTCATTTCCACTTTCCTCATGAAATTCATCAACTCGCGCATGCTGCTGACGCTATTCAGCATAGGAGCCATAATCTGCTGTGCAGGTGCCATTCTGATAGTAGGCATGCCAGGACTGTATTGTCTGATGGGCATCAGTTTCTTCATGTCGCTGATGTTCCCTACCATCTACGGAATCGCACTCGAAAACGTGGACGACAAGGACACCACGCTCGGAGCCGCCTTCCTCGTGATGGCAATCGTCGGAGGCGCGCTCATGCCGCCTCTGCAGGGGCTAATCATCGACCAGGTCACCATTGCCGGCCATCCGGCAGTGAACATGTCTTTCGTATTACCACTTCTATGCTTCTGCATCACACTTGCATATGGCATCCATGCCACCCGGAGGGCAAAAAACATGCATTCGGCAGCCTGATCCTGAATATTCTAAAACACAGAACATCTATATCTTTAAATTCTGATAATATGAAACGACTAAAGATATTGATGATATTGCTTGCGATATCTGTGTTAGGGCTACAAGCCCAAGAACTGGCAGTCTATCAGGACCCGTCGAAAGACATTGAAACACGCATCGACGATGCTCTGAAGCGCATGACGCTGGCTGAGAAGGTGGCACTGTGCCATGCACAAGGCAAGTTCTATTCCAACGGCGTGCCTCGCCTGGGCATTCCCGGGCTGTGGATGTCCGACGGTCCTCACGGTGTACGCGCAGAGATACTATGGAGAGAATGGCGTCAGGCTGGCTGGGAAATCGACTCCTGCACGGCATTTCCTTCGCTCACATGTCTGGCTGCCACGTTCGACCCCGACATGGCTCTGCTCTATGGCATTGCCATCGGTCAGGAAGCAGCCTACCGCAACAAGCAAGTGTTGCTCGGACCAGGCGTGAACATCTATCGCACACCGCTCAACGGGCGCAACTTCGAATATATGGGCGAAGACCCTCTGCTCAGTGCATCCATGTGCGCTCCGTATATCAAGGGAGTGCAGCAGAACGGTGTGTCGGCATGCGTGAAGCATTTTGCTGTCAACAACCAGGAATGGGATCGCATGAGCGTCGATGTGGAGGTGTCGGAACGTGCTCTGCGCGAGCTCTATCTGCCGGCATTCGAGGCTGCCGTGAAGCAGGGTGGAGTGTGGTCGGTGATGGGCGCATACAACAAGCTGCGAGGCACCCACTGCAGCCACAACGACTATCTGCTCAACAAGATACTCAAGCAGGAATGGGGTTTCGACGGAGTGGTGATGAGCGACTGGGATGCCACACATAATTTCCGAGAGGCTGCCTTCAACGGGCTCGACATTGAGATGGGCACGAGCCAACGTCCCGACAAGGGCATCAAATGGGATAAGTTCACGTTCAACGAATCATATCTGGGCAACGACTTCCTGAAGGCTCTGGAAGCAGGCGAAGTGCCTGAGAGCATCGTCGACGAGAAGGCACGGCGAGTGCTTCGTCTCATCTTCCGCACCGGCTACTCACCGGTTCGCCACACCGGCAACCAAGATTACGAAGGCCATTCGGCAGTTTGCCGCAAGATAGGCAGCGAGGGCATCGTATTGCTGAAGAACAGCGTGGGTTCGGATAATGGCAAACCGCTGCTTCCACTGTCGGGATGGATAAAGCCGGAAAGCACCATACTCGTGGTGGGCGACAATGCCACGAGGCGACTGACCGAAAACGGAGGTTCGTCGGAACTGAAGGCACAACACGAGACGAGTGTGCTCGAGGCTCTGCAAAAGGAATATGGCGAGCGGGTGATGAACGTCGACGGCTACAGCCCGATGCCAGAACGCCTGTCGGATCAGCAACGCGAGGAATGGAAGGCCAACGACGAGGCAAAACGCCTTCAGACGATATTGCTTGCACGCACTGCCGACGTGGTAATCTTCGTGGGTGGACTCAACAAAGACGGCGGGCAAGACTGCGAAGACTCCGACCGCAGCTCGTATGAACTGCCTTACCGCCAGGCTGAACTCATCAAAGAAATATCTGAGGTGAATCCAAATATAGTGTGCATCCTGATGTCGGGCAACGCCGTAGAGATGAACTGGGCCGACCGCACTCCTGCCATCCTGCAGGCATGGTATCTGGGCAGCGAGACAGGCAATGCCGTGGCCGACGTGCTCACAGGACGCATGAACCCATGCGGCAAGATGCCGTTCTCGGTGCCATTCAAGCTGGAAGACTGCGCCGCACACAGCTTCGGAAAGATAGCATATCCAGGAATTGACAAGAAGGTGGAATACAAGGAAGACATTCTCGTGGGCTACCGCTGGCACGACACCAGGAACCTGCCGGCACGCTACCCCTTCGGACACGGGCTCAGCTACACCACATTCAAGTATTCGGATGCCAAAATCAATACGACAGGCAACAAATGGGCAGTGAGCGTGAAGGTGCAGAACACCGGAAAGGTGGGAGGCAAGGAAGTGGTGCAGGTATATGTGGGAAAGGACGGCTCTGCTGTGCCAAGAGCAAAAAAGGAGCTGAAAGCATTCGCCAAATTCTTCCTCAAGCCTGGAGAATCAAAAGTGTGGACATTCAACATCGACCCCGCCACCGACCTGCGCTACTTCGACGAAGCGGCCAACGCATGGAAAACCGAACCGGGGAAATACACCATATACATCGGCTCGTCGTCCACCGACATACGACAAACACTCACAGCAAAACTATAAAGCACGTCATACCCATCCAAAATAGGGGCGTACCTTGTGTGCGCCCCTATTTTGGATGAGTTATGTTCGACGCCTTCGACTCTCTACTTTTTATTAATTTTTTACAAAAACTACGAACATAGCGTTCGTAGTTACCTTCTAAATTTGCAGATAATTAGTGAGACTTACTCAAAATTTAAGCCATCAAAAATCTTTGCAAGCCTTGCAGATTATTTTGTTTATTTCAAAATATCATATATCTTTGCATCGTAAATAAAAATCACGCTCCGCAAGCAACAAACAATTCCAGAGAAACAAATCTCTGGTTTCGCTAATTTCTTTGAGAAAAAAAATTCTATAAATTCTAATAATTCTTGATAAGGAAAAAATCATGAGCATATTTAAGAAAAACACAACGCCATCAAGTGCAAACGAAGCGCCGCAACAGACAGAGCCCGAAGTAAGTGCCAACACACTGCTCCGTCAGTGTCTGGATGAAATCGGTTGCCATTATGAGCAGGAAGGCAGCGAATTTCATGTGGTTTATCAGGGAGAGAACCTGATTGTCTATGGAGGAGAAGACACACGGTTCGTCCTCATCCGCGACCTCTGGTGGCATTCGGCCAATGCCGACGACCTGACCGCAGTGTCGCTCATCCGGCGTGCCATCAACGAATGTAACATCAACGGCAGGGCAACGCTCATCTATTCGTTCAACAACGAAGAACACCTGATGGGTGTGCACTCACAGATAGAGATCGTGTTCATCAAGGAAGTGCCCGAACTCACAAACTTCCTGCGCTACACCTTCGACACCATTCTCCACTCACACCACTTCTTCTACCAAACCATGGAAACCCTGCGCCAGGAAGACTACTCAAAAAACAACTGATAACCACAAACATTTAACGGGATAATCTTCCAACCACGAATTAAGCGAATCATAACTAACCACCTATCTACATCCGTTAAGCCTATCTGTAGCGCCATGTAAGCTGAGGAGTGGGCGTTGCATCCGCTCAGGCAATATAAAAAACACACTTCCACAAATACCTTTCTACATCATACCCTATTTCCACACACAAATTCTTAAAAAAACAAACTCTTTTTTCGTTTACGAACATACAGTTCGTAAACGCGTTTTACCTTTGCAATCGCAAACATGAAAAAAACGTAAGAAACTATGGAAAAACAAACAATCAGCAAGTACATCGTACCAGTATTTAGTGAGGCACAAGCAGGATGCGGCTTCTTCACAGACAATTATTTCATCACATCGGGCCACGTGACAGTAAGGGCAAACCTTCCTCTGGTGATTTATTATCAAGGCAAGCGCATACGTCTGGACATGTCGAACATGGTGGAATGTCACTACTGCCATCCACTCACGGCAGAATCCTCATGTTTCGACTATGCTGTCTTCAAGGTGGACGGCATCGACAGTCCGCTCCGTATTTCTGACCACAAGCCACAAGAAGGTGAGGTCTATTTCTGCCATACCTTCAATGAAGAGGTCACAAAAAACCCACAGCCAGGCATTCCCGACATCTTCACTTCTTGCGATGAAATTGTTTCGCTCGCCACAGAAGCTACGATTCGCAAAGAAGTGCAGGGCAACTTCTTCGCTGCCGACTCAAAGGAAATACTTAAGGAAGGCAACAGCGGCAGCCCACTACTCGACTCAGAAGGCAGAGTTGTAGGAATCCTCCAAGGCGGCGTATCAGGCACACCTTGTTGTGTTTTCCAATATGCTGACATAATCAAAACAACAATCTCTGACCAACCAACCGAAAGACCTCTTTGTAGTGCTACGTAGACAGGAGCGCGGACGTCCCGTCCGCTCAAACAATCAAAAAGTCCGCTATTCACTATACAACTCCCACTATAAACAATAAACTACAAACCAACAAAAACCACATGAGCAAAAAACACCTAAACACCAAGATTATCACAGTAGGAACCCATCACCCATGCGTAGAAGTAAGCTATGTTGACACAAAAGGGCAAGAGAGGAAAGCCCTTATGGTTGTAGACACATGCTGTGAGGACAACCATCTATTCGCAAGAGCGAATAGCGATATCTCTATCTACGAGCCACATGGATTGAAACAGATATCATGCATAGTCACAGGGGACACTTACATTGACGAACATTGCGTGTCAGCAATGTTCATGATTGACGGCATTCAATTTGACGAAGATTTCGCTATGGATGAAAACACCATATTTCCATCTTGTACTGCATTGCCTATAATCGGGATTCTTGGTGCTAAATTCATGAGAAAGAACAAACTGGCATTCGATTACAGAAAGATGCGCTTATACCGTGCTAAACACAAGAAGATCATTTTCAACAACCCAAACATTCAATATATTACTCCAATAGATTTTGGATTTAAACTTCGCGGAGTTCCATTGGTTATAATCTTTAAGAACGACAACCCATATTTTGCCATGGCAGACAGCGGCTCTGATACATGCATAATTTCACAAAATTGGGCAGGTCTCGCAGATAAAATAATTTCTCAAGACTCATCAATAAACACTATTAAGAATGATGAATCATCCTACTTATACGTGGAAGGGCCAGATGCCCTAATTAGCTTCGAACTGCCATCTTTCAAGGATTGGGAAAATGGCAGTGGAGATATGTTTAATTGCAAAGCCAAAGCCATATTGGTAAACAGTAATAACATATTAACAACATCTTTCACAACACAGAAAGCCAACAAGAGTACTCTACATAATATTGATGTTGTCCTTGGATCACCATTTATGGAACAGATGAAATGGATTATAGATTTCCGGCATAAAGTGATATATACCATGAAGGAACCTAAGGCTAATTAGCAACAATATGTTAAGCAACAATATACTGTAAGTTTTATTAATCCTTTATATCCTTAAATTCGAAATTAATCACTATTTTTGCATTGTAAACCCTTATAAGTTATTCACCTCTATGGCAAACACAAAAGATTCGTTCAGAAGGTATGTTATTATCGACAGGATGTTGAGTGATAAATATCACGACTACACCTATGACGACATTACAGAAGAAGTCAACAATGAGTTGAGTGAGATAAATCCTAAGGGTAGCAACGTTGGTCGCAGAACAATTGAAAAAGATAGAATGTGATGGTGACTGGAGGGAGGTGGAGCATTCCTGCGTCACAGCAGATGGTATTGCAGAGCATAAAAAAGTGATGGAGGTGCTGATGGTTGAGGACGGATGGGTATAGGCGAAATATTGTCTGTATTTGCAATTTTGAGCTGGTTTACCTATCTTTGCATTCAGAAACAAAACAAACCGAAAACTATGGAAATCATCAGCTATCATAAGTTCACGTTCCCCTTCCAGTGGTGCATCGACGGGAAATCGGCATCTGCATATTGAGATTCCTACAGCGAAAAAACAAAAAGAAATCTTTCTGACGGCACTACGTTTAAAAAGAACTTTAAACATTTACGTTTTTTATTGTAATGTCGTAACTATTCATCAGTTAACCACGTTTGACCCTCTGACATAATAGTTTTTTCATGATTTTTCATTAATTACGAACATAGATTTCGTAAGTTGGACATATTTTTGTAGCGATAAAAATGTTAACAACAACTTTAAAATCAAAAAATCATGAAAAAATTATTTTACGTATTACTTGTGGCATCTCTTGTCGGATATGTGTCGTGTTCGAAAGATGATGATGAAAACGATTTGAAGGGCAGTCTTGACAGGACCAGCCTGACGATGTATGTTGACGATACTGAGGAACTGAAATACAGTGGAAAAAGTTGCTCGTGGCGTTCGGACAACAGTTTGATTGCATCTGTAGATAATGGTGTTGTGACAGCCAACCATGTAGGCACAACCAAAATCTATGCTAACGATGCAGTGTGCAAGGTGGACGTACGACCTATGTATAATAATTTTTATGAGCCCTGCACAATATGGGGAACAACTCAAAGCACAGTGAAAAGCTACATGGCGGGATATTCACTTCGTGGTTCTGACAACAAATCCCTGGCATTCAATGGAAAGAATAATACAATAGGTTATATATATATGTTTGATAACGGAAGACTTTCTGCAGGCGGAGTAATAGTGAATCTAATAAATGCCAATTATCTGACAGATTTTCTCTTGGAAAGATATGTGGTTATAAATGTTGAGGAGGACGGCAATGATTATAATATATATATGCTGAGCTTAGACCAAAGGACATATTTAATGTGTATTCTTAACACAAACGGGATGACAGCTTTATACATGGATGCCGAAAAGATCATTAATTCTGGGCAAACCAAGATAGACAGCATGAATAGGATGGCTCGTAAGATAAATACACTTAAATAAAAAAAAATATTATTTATTATTACAGCCTATCAGAGTTGTTGTAGAAACCTACTCTCTGATGGGCTGTGTTTTTCATTCCTGCCACATTATTTTTAATAAAAAATTATTTCGCACAAAAAATCCACGAACCATAAGTTCGTAACTCTTATTCCGTCAACAAAATAGTGATTTTTTTCTAAGAAAAATTTGCATAGCACATAAGAAATATATAACTTTGACAATCGAGAAAGAGAGAGAAAAAACATGGCACAACCTTGCCATATATAATATGAATTACACTATCAACTTAAATCTAGAAATACACATTTTATGAATTATGTAAAATCACTCATTGTGAAATTCGAAAATGAACTGTCACAAAAAGCAATACCTATGTTCAGGGGAGCAGTGATAGCTGCCGACGACAATCTTGACGACATTCTTTTCCATAGTCACGATGATGATGAGCTCAGATATGCTTATCCTCTCATTCAATATAAAACCATTAATGGCAGGGCTGCAATCATAGGCATAGATGCTGGTACCGACTCGCTTGCAAGTATGCTCTATCCCTACGAACGCACTCTGCGAGTGGGAAACAAAACAGAATCATTCAAGATATGCGAGACGATGGCATGCTCCACCAGTGTGGACTATGTGAAAAAGCCCGTGAAATACACCATATCGAGATGGATGCCCCTCAACAAAGAAAATTATGATGTCTATTCAAAGACCAATGACATGATTGAGAAGGCAGAACTGCTCAAGCGAATGCTCATTGGAAATATTTTGTCGTTTGCCAAAGGCATAGGCTTGCACCTTGAGAGCGAATTGAAAATACAGCTACTATCTTATGAAGAATGCAAGCCAATCCAATTCAAAGGTCACAAAATGATGGCATTCAATGCTCAATTCATGTCGAACCTACGACTGCCACAATATTTAGGGCTCGGCAAGGGAGTCAGCACCGGACACGGGACAATAAGAGAAATAAAATAATTTAATAATAATCTTAAATCAATTAAAAACATGACAGAAACCAAGTATCTTTATGGAGCCGCCGTTCAAGGCATCCAAAGCTTCATATTCCAGACCAACGAGCTACGCGACATAGTAGGCGCCAGCGAGTTGGTGGAGCAGATATGCACCACCGCATTCGAAGACTTTGGCAAAGACGGAGAAAACGGCGAAGCAGTTGTTACGGCTGCAGGAAACATCAAATTCATTTTCAACAACCGCGAGGACTGCGAAAAGGCTGTGATGTACTTCCCCAAAACAGTGATGGAGATGGCTCCCGGCATCACTATCAGCCAGGCTGTGGTGAAGATGGAAGGAGAATGTTATTCACAAGGAGTTTATCCAGATTTCAAAAGAGCCGTAGATGAATTGGAAAGTCGATTGCGTACTCAGCGAAACAAACCTATGCCATCACTAACATTAGGACTGATGGCATTTGAACGTAATAGGAAAACTGGATTACCTGCTGTAGACACCATTACGAATGAAGACAGTAAAGAGATAGAATATATAGACAATTCTACACTAAACAAGAAGGATTTGTATTATAAAGCCATTAATGGAGATGAATCTATTGGCAAGAAATCACTTTCTGAAAAAGCCTTCGGTCACAAGCTACATAAAGATGAATATCCTTCTGACATAAAAGATATAACCACAAAAAATGACTGGATTGCCATTATCCATGCCGACGGCAACGGACTGGGAAAGGTAATTCAGGCAATAGGAAAAAACAACAAAGACCTTCATAATTTTTCAAAAAACCTTGATTCTGCAACAAAATCAGCCGCGCAGCATGCATATGATCAACTGTATAGAGACGAAGAATATATAGAGCAATATAAAATAGCCAAAACTCAAGTTTTACCAATCCGTCCAGTAGTTCTTGGCGGAGATGACTTTACTATGATTTGCCGTGCTGACTTTGCTATTGACTATACTAAAGAATTCATAAATGAATTTGAAAAAGAAACGAAAGAAAAAGTTGGAGATATATTGAAAAAATATAATCTTGATGATAAACTTACCGCGTGTGCTGGCATTGCATTCATAAAGTCGTCGTTCCCGTTCCATTATGGCTACAGACTAGCTGAATCGCTTTGTGAAGCAGCAAAGAAAGATGCAAAGTCCATTAACAAGGCACTTGCACCATCCTGCGTGATGTTTCACAAGGTTCAGGATAGCTTCATAACTGAATACGAAGATATTATAGAGAGAGAATTGACTCCAACCAAAGGAGTTTCATGGAAGTTCGGACCTTATTATCTAAACGAGATAGAAGACAGATGGAGCATAGATAAACTTCTAAATCATGTAAAATCATTGGATTCAGAAGAAGGCAATGCTGTGAAATCATCTATTCGTCAGTGGCTTTCAGCAATGCACAGACAAGACGGATATGCAGAGCAACTGCTAAGTCGAGCAACAAAAATAGCAAGTGGGAAAAGGGCTAAAGATACATTGAAAGCAGCGACAACATATACCATAAGAGCAGAAAAGGACAACATAAAAATAAAGACTTATCCTGCCTACGACATTCTGAGCTTACATTCAGTTATCTACCAAGAAACTAAATAACATCTAAAACTGACATTAATATGGACATAAAATATAAAATCACATTCTACAGCGACTGGCACTGCGGTTCGGGCCTTTCTGCCGGTGCAGATGTCGACTTGCTCGTTATAAAAGACAAGAACGGACTTCCGTTCGTCCCTGGCAAAACCATCAAAGGCTTGGTGAGAGAAGCACTAATCGATATTAAGAACTTCTCGGGTAAAGATATAAATATAGACCAGTTGCTTGGCAAACAGAACACCAAGGAAGAAGATATGCAGAATGGAGATTTGTTCTTTACGAATGCCTCTATTCCAGAAAACATAGCAAAGGAAATCATTGATGCAGGCGCAACATCTTATCTTTATACTGCTATTTCATCTACTGCCATTGAGGAGGACGGAGTTGCTAAGGAACATTCGCTCCGCCGAATGGAAGTTACGGTGCCTTGCGAGCTGGAGGGCTGCATCTACGATGTGCCTGAATCAAGCAAGAAGGATATAGAGGATGCCTTGAAATATATCAAGCGTCTCGGTCAGAACCGCAACCGCGGGCTCGGACGGTGCGACATAACTTTAATCTAAAATGAAGGAGGAACGACAAATGAAAACACTATATTTCAAATGTACACTTAAAACAGATGTCATCATATCTGAGTCATCTGCCACAGTGGGACATCAGACATCGCTTGACTACATCCCTGGCAGTAATTTTCTAGGTATATGTGCCAGACACTACGACGAACTGAGTGATGAGGAACAACTGATGATGTTCCACACAGGCGACGTACAGTTTGGCGATGCCCACGCAATGCTTAAAGGCATACGCACCCTAAGAATTCCGGCATCGATGTATTATCCGAAGCTGAAGAAGGTGGAAGACGAATGCTATATTCACCATGCGCACAAGCATGAGGAAGGAGAACAGCTGAAACAATGCCGGAGCGGGTTCTACGCATTCGTGGCAGATGAAAAGACAATTCATAAAGCCGAAATAGAGAAAAGTTATGCCATCAAATCGGCATACGACTATGAGAGCCGCCGTTCGCAAGACAGCCAGATGTATGGATATGAATCGCTCGATGAGGGGCTTGAGCTTCTCTTCGAAGTGAGAGTAAGCGACAAGGCTGAAAGTCTTTCAAACAAAATAGAAGAGTGCCTAATAGGACGCAAGAATATAGGACGTTCCAAAACAGCTCAGTATGGGATGGTAGAAATAACAAAAGCCGACGAAAAAGCTTTTCCAAAATATGATTCCAGCCAGAAAGAGAAAGACTATAACGGGAATGAAATCCAGATAGTATATGCCGAGTCTCGCCTTATATTTATCAATCCCGAAACACTTCAACCATCGTTCCGCCCAAGCGCAAAAGAATTGGAATTCAGCGACGGAGAAATTGACTGGAGTTTGAGCCAGGTGCGCACATTCCAATATGCACCATGGAACAACAAACGCAAAACCTATGATACGGACCGTTGCGGAATTGAGAAAGGCAGCGTATTCGTTGTGAAAGGTGCCACTTCCACTCCTGAAGCCAAAGTTGTAGGGCAATTCAAAAACGAAGGATTTGGCAAAGTAATTTACAATCCATCATTCTTGGAATTTAAAGATAAGGGAATGACCAAATGGACATTTGTAAAAAGGGAGAAAGTGCACAATGCGGAAACCAAAGATAAATACACCTCGGGCAGCACTCCATTATTGAAATATATAAATAAAACAAAAAGAAATACCAAAACCAATGAAGAAATACTGAGGGCAGTAAACAATTTTGTTGAGAAGTACAAAGGACGCTTCACCTCAGAGAGTTTCAAGTCGCAATGGGGCCAAATCAGGAGCATAGCATCAAAATACAAAGATACAGAAAGTGAAAAGATATACATTGAGTTGTTTGGTCGCCAAGCAGAAAAGAATGAGAGTGAAAATGAGAAGAAAATACGAGAAACTGAAAACAAGAAAGCCTATCTCAATCATGGTGTGGCAAAAGATAAATGGGACGAAAACGGTAGAAGAAATAAACTGAAGGAATTCGTTGACAAATTCAATGATTCGAGACTCAAGAAACTATTGATTAACCTTGCATCACAAATGCAGAAAGAAATTGAAAAATAAGACTATGGAAAGAAACAACATTAGATATCTGGCTCGCATCGTGGTGGAAACTCAAACACCGCTTGCCGTGAGCTCTGGAGAAAAAAACATTGAGACGGATGCAGAAATCATAAAAGACGTGAATGGTCTGCCTTATATACCTGCCACATCCATCGCAGGAGTTGTGCGTCATGCCATGAAGGAGTCTGGCAAAGATAATGAATCTAAGGACTGGGGATTTCAGATAACATCTAAAGATGGAAAGGGAAAAGGTGCTGGTTCAAGAATCATCTTCACTAATGCCAACATTGTGGATGAAGACGGAGTGGTTGTAGATGGAATCGTTGAGAAGAAAAGTGATTTCTTAAATCATTTCGACTCTCTTCCTATTCGTCAGCATGCACGCATCGACCACAAGGGTGTGACTGTCAAAGGAGGCAAATTCGATGAAGAAATAGTGTATAAAGGCACACGATTCTGTTTTGAGATGGAATACGTGAACAATGCCGACAAAAAAAGCTATTTCGACGATTTGATATCCACCATCTGCCCATCATCATTGCGTATTGGTGGAGGCACACGCAGTGGATTCGGAAAACTGAATATTGTTTGTATCAAGACAAAAGAGTTGAATTTGGAAAATCCAGAAGATTTAAAAAAATACATCGAGAAATCTTCATCACTTTCAGACATGTCTTTCTGGGGTGATGCCGATGATAATAAAGCTTCCGGAAAAACAGATGATGGTATTGCCTCCTACATCCTGACTATTGAACCCGACGATTTCTTCCTCTTTGGTTCAGGCTTCGGCGACGATGAAGCCGACATGACTCCTATTTCTGAATCCTTCATATCATGGGAGAGCGGAAAGGGTGAATTCAAAGACAATGCTGTTCTGATTCCAGCCACATCTGTGAAAGGAGCAATAGCACATAGAGTGGCATATCACTACAACCGGCTGACCGGAAGGTTTGCTGACAAAATCCAAGAGGATTTAGAACAATTTACCGGCAAGAATAATTTGGCTGTGAAATGCTTGTTTGGTTCAGAAGGCAATCCATCGGCTAAAGAGAAAGACGAAAAGCGTGCCGTCCGGGGCAACGTGATGATTTCCGACGTGATACAAGCCAAAAGTGGTCAGCCAGACAAGTTGCTTAACCACGTTGCAATTGACCGTTTCACCGGAGGAGCTATGGAAGGAGCCTTGTTCACTGAGAAGGTAACGGATGGGAGAGGCTGTAAATACGAAATCGACATCACGGTAGACAAAAAAGGTGTGCAACAACTTTTCAATAACGACAAAAACAAAAAAGACGGTGAAAAAATTGATAATGTATACAAAGCTCTTGAATGTGCACTCGATGACATCTGCAGTGGCTTGCTTCCGCTTGGAGGCGGAGTGAACCGCGGCAATGGAGTATTCAGCGGGACACGTAACAATGGTGTTTTCATTAAATTAGAGGAGGAATAACTATGCAAATAAAAGATATCAATAAAAACAATAAATATGAAGGCTATATATGGATGAGTGATTCCAATAAGCCTGATGTGCTAAACAGAAAGCCTATTCCAGAAGATATTCAATGGGAAGATGGCAAGAATCCGTTTGTAATTGAAGCTCTATTGTTTGACAGAGACAATCAGATGTCTTACACAGTGAGATATATAGACGGAGTACACAAAGTGTTTGACACTAAAGTGGATGACAACGAATTAGTTGGCAACGCACATTTTATATCCAAACGCATGGACGACCACCACAAGCTTCGTTTTTTCCAAAGATGGAAAACAGATGACGATATTGACAATCTATGTGAGGGGATGCCGACCTTAATCCCTGGAGAATTAGTTTTCGTAGGTTTTGAAACGTCTAAATCAGAGGAGGAATAATTATGGCAAAAACACTTAGGGCACCTTTCAATTTCGTGCCACTCAACGATAAAGTATACACCCCCGACTGGGCAGAGCAAGTATCGCAGGATGTGCCATTTAGTGATGGGGAAGATGGATGTGTTGAAGTTGAATTTGAAAATCTATCTCCATTGTTTACTAGAGATGGACATAGAAAGGAACAAGAAACATCATATTCCGCACATGTTATTGATAAAAATGGAAATAAAAGATATTTTGTCAGCAACAACATTAAAGGGCATGATAAGATCAAATGTTGAAATTCTTTCTTTTTCAAAGTTATCCCAATATACGGACAGATTTTACGGCTTTAGAATCTTTGACTCTAATCAATCAGGAGGTGAAGAGTATAGAGAAAATATGAAAAGTGTACGAGGAGGATGGTTGCAAAAGATTGACGATAAATTTGTATTATTTCCATGTATTAAAGACATTATATCTGTAAAAATCAATAAGGTAAAAGAACAATTTCCACAATACACAAGAGGTGCTTCTTCATGGAATAATAATAAAGCTGTGGGTATGTACCCAAAAGTTCCCAATGGAGATGACACCTGGAGATTAGTTTGTAGTGGTGGAATGTTTTCGAAAAAACATGAATATTTATTTGATGACGACACAGACGATGGCTTAGAATTGAGTGAAAAAGAGTTAAAAATTTTTCTAACCGTTAATGAGCCTAATCCTGATTTTGAAAAATATCTAAATCATATTAAAAACGGGCATAAAATAGCCGTATTCTATTTAATGAATAATTCCGAAGAAATAATTGCTATTGGATTGTCAAAGATGATTAGATATCCTTATAAAAAAAATGTAAAATCTATCATTGATAAACAACAATCAAAAGAATCGAAAAGAGATTTGTGTGAAATGATATTCGGAAATGCTGAAGAAAATGATGCAATAAAGGGCAGGATACAATTTACACATGCTTTTATAAAAGATATAGTTAAAGACGAAAACTTAAATCGTAAAAGCGGTGTACTAGGCAGTCCAAAAGCTTCCTACTTCCCACTATATCTAAAACAAGAAGGGAATAGATACCACTCTTATGATAATCCTCTGGGAATCAGCGGAAGGAAGAAATATAGAATTCATGGAAACAATTCTAACGTAAATCTTCCTCAAGGAAATGGTAATAAAAAAACTATGACCACACTTCTGGCAATTCCTACTGGTCATAAATTCAAATTTAGGATTAACCTGCACAACATGAGAAAAGTGGAAATTGGAGCCATATTATCAGCACTTACTTTTCACATGAATTCAGATGCTTATCATAATGTGGGTCAGGCAAAGGGATGCGGATTTGGTAAATTGTCTAATATGCATATTATTCTTAATAATCTTAAGTACGACATTGCTGACTACATTAAGTTCTTTGAAATAGAGATGAATAATTGGTGTTCTAAAAATGGATTAAAGAATTGGGCTCAGACCGAACAAGTTAATAACTTAGTTGCTATAGCTAGAGAACACCATAATCAAGATCTTTCATATATGGATCTCAAAGAATTTGCTTTTTATAAAAGGAATAAAAATTTTAGCAAACTATCAGAAACTATAAAACCTATTAAAAGTTTAATTAAATAGCTTTTCTTGGATAGCACACTATGAGTGTGCTATCCATGATATTTAAAATCATTCTAAAAAAGGAATAAGTGGACAAAATATACCTTTAAAAAATGGAATAAGTTGGCAAAATATACCTTTAAAAAATGGAATAAGTGGATTTTTCTTGTCTATAAAAGAATTTTAGAGTATATTTGTAATCTAAAAATCAAATCATTACAGTTATGCTTGAACGTAAATTCGAAATTTGTCTTAAAAAATTCTTGATTGAAGAACCCGACAAGATTCTACTTGTGAACGGTGCAAGGCAGATTGGCAAGTCATTCATAATCCGCCATGTGGGGCAGAGCCTTTTTACTCATTTCGTGGAAATAAACCTGAAGGAAGACAAGGAGGGCGAGATGATTTTTAATGATGTGCGCACCCCCGACGACCTCTACATGCGGCTGAGCAACTACACATCCGAGCCTCTCGGCAACAAGGACGACACACTGGTTTTCCTGGATGAGATTCAGAGCTATCCCCACCTCATGACGATGCTGAAATTTCTCAACCAGGAGAGACGCTACCGTTTCATTGCAAGCGGTTCGCAATTGGGAGTGGCATTGTCGCAAACACCGTCAGTACCTTTGGGCAGCATAGCAATCAGACAGATGCACCCTCTTGATTTCGAAGAATTTCTATGGGCCACTGGAATCGGAAAGAAATGGATTGACGACGTGAAGCAGCACTTCCTAAATGAAGAACCTCTGGACGAGTCCACACACAAGCTACTGCTGAAACGGTTTCAATATTATCTGCTCATTGGCGGCATGCCCGATGCAATCAACCAATATCTGAAAGACAGAAACATGGTTCAGGTAAGGATGATTCAGCGCGACATACATGAACTCTACCGAATCGACTCGTCACAATACGATGCAGAGCACAAGCTGAAAATCCGCAAAATCTATGATTTGACACCAAGCAACCTGGAGAACAAGAAGAAGCGGATTGTATATAAAGACATCGAGAACAAGCATGGCAAAACCTTCACCGACTATGCAGACGAGTTCGAATATCTTACCAATTCTGGGGTAGTACTCGGAGTGTCGGCCATAAGCAATCCACGCTTTCCACTTGCCGAGTCAGAGCAAAAACGTCTGCTGAAACTCTACCTCAACGATGTGGGTATACTGACGGGATTACTCTACGGATTAAACGTCAACGCTGTTCTACAAGACCAGAAGAGCGTTAACCTGGGCACAGTCTACGAATCTGCAGTGGCGCAGGAACTGGCCGCCCACGGATTCAAAATGCATTATTACGACAACAAGCAGAAGGGAGAGGTGGACTTCCTCATCGACGACTACCAGCATCTGCAGCCGCTCCCGATAGAAGTGAAATCGGGTAAGGACTACACCGAACACAGTGCACTGACCAAATTCCTGCAAACGCCCGACTACGGCATCAAGCACGCCATCGTCTTCTCTAACGAGCGAAAGGTTTTCAAGAAGAAAGGAGTGACGTATATGCCTATCTATTTCTGCATGTTTCTTCAGAACAACACACAGGAAGAAAACGTAATCCTACCTGAACTGGAAACAATCTAATCATATTATTAATCAAACAACTCAAAATCTAATAACTATGGCAAGAGTATTAATATCAATATTGAGTGACCATATCATTCCAAACTATCTGTATATAAAAGAAATGTCTGGGATGTTTGATGACCAGATATATATTACTACTGAATATGCCGAAAAAAAGGAAATTGGCATTAATCTTGAAAACACTCTTGGAATTAAGCATAATAGCACTAGGAGAATTGTTGTATCAAACGAGAATTATAGGGCTGTTCTTAAGAAATTAAGAGAAGAGGATTTTTCTAAAGAAGACAGCTATTGCATAAACCAAACTGGAGGAACTAAAGCCATGTCAATAGCATTATTTTATTTCTTCCAGGATTATGACTCCGAATTCATCTATATACCATTTGGAACAAATGAATATTTCAACTTTATTCAAGAAGAAGGTATCCCCATAAAATATAGGTTAAATCTCAAAGAATATTTCTCTTTATATGGAATGACTTATGAATGTGACAATTCATTCGTTTTAAATAAAGATGTACCCAATCGTATATTCAACCAGTTGGAGAAAAGAAATTTCTATTTTACAAAGGACATCATTTTCGCTCATCAAAAAGCAACACCTGAAGAAAGAAGATTTTGGTCAGGAGAATGGTTTGAAGAATACACATATTCAAGAATTCTAGATGAGTATACGGAAATTGGAAATGACGCCATTGCAAAATCTGTAAAGGTTTATAGAAAAGGCTCTATTGTGAATGATAATGAAATCGATGTTGCTTTTGTAAAAGACAACAACCTATATATCATTGAATGTAAAGTAAGCATGCACGGATTTGGATCTACTGACCAAGAAACTGTAGAAAAGTATCTTTATAAGATTGCTGCAATAATGAAAGACCTTGGGCTAAAGGTTAATTCTTATTTATTCACTTTACATAAAATGAACAAATTCTCTCAAAACACATTGAAGAATATTGACAAAAGAAGGCTTATTTTAGGTATTAACGGCTTATTTGATGGACCAAGACTATCAAAATTATTAAATATTTAAACTAACAATTATATGGAAAACAAAACTCGCAACGTTTTTATATCATTCCTTGGAACTAACAATTATCTTCAGACAAGATATCAATGGAATAATGAAGAGCCTTCGAAACCAGTTCGATTCATTCAAGAAGCAATAATCTCAAGAATAGCCAAAGACTGGACAGAAGAAGACAGAATTTTTATTTTTTATACTGATGGCGACAATGGTTCCTACAAACTAAACTGGCTGGACAATGGCCAAACAAGATTTAATGAAAAAGATGAAAAAGATCAAGAGATTGAGAAAATAGGATTACAACACAGGCTCAACGACCTACACCTGAAAGCACAAATTGAAGGAGATATTATTCCTGAAGGATTCTCAGAGGATGAAGTATGGGAAATGTTCGATAAAGTATACAATAAATTAAAACCATCTGATAAAATCTATTTTGACATTACTCATGCTTTCCGTTCAATTCCACTTTTTGCTTCTTCGTTATTCAACTTTGCACAATATGTATTGAAAACTGAAATTATCTCGGTAAACTATGGAGCTTTTGAAAAATTAGGTCCAGCATATAAAGTTAAAGAAATACCAATAAAGGATCGAATTGCCCCTATTATTGACATGACTAACATTGTTAAACTTCAAAAGCTGACAGAGACGGCAACAAGTATCACTGAGTTTGGAAGAACTCAAAAAAACATTATTAAAAATATTCAAAAACTAACTGGAGTAAAAGACGGAAATGCGATAAAGACTATAATTAGTGGAATTTCTGACTTAGATAATAACATACAAACAAATCGATTATTTGCTATAAAAGAAGGAAAATATATAGAAATAATTAATCGTACGCAAAAACAATTAAATAAATCTGAGACAATAAGAAAACCTGTCCGAGAAATAATAAATGAGATAAATTCCAAATTAAAGGATTTTGGCTTTGAAAATGACAATTCTAATTCTAACATTTTAGCAGCAATAAAATGGGCAACTAAATATGACATGCTACCACAAGCATACACCCTAACAAGAGAATATGTATTAATTCGGGTTGCAGACTATTTCTCAGACCTAAATCCATTTACAGGCGAAGAAGCAGATAAGGATTTTCATGAGTATATCAGCTCTATTCTATCCATGAAGGAAAAAGATGTACTCAATAATAATTTTAAGGGCTTATTAAAAGAATATATGAAATTAACTCAAGCATTATTAGAAAAAGACATCATAAAAGAATTAAGAAATAAAAATGCATATATGAAACTTGCACAAAATAGGAATATCATTAACCATGCTAAAGGAGAAAGTGATTACAACTCTATTAAAGAAGCTTTTAATAGTTCGCATAAGATATGTCTATCTATTCTTAATAAATATGGTTTATAGAAACCTCAATTATTCTATGAATGAGAGCAACAAAAAATAATAACAAACAACTTGTTTACTCATCAAATAGTTAACTTGTCTACTAAAAAATGCTAATTAATTTTTCAAATCATCTGACATCGCAATGAAGTTCCTAATACATCTGAAAGCCTTTTCGTCAAAAAGAATCTAATAGAAACAAAACTCATGCAAACTGTTGGCATATACAATGGATGGCATTAGACATAAGTTCTTATTTATTGACTAAATCTACATCTCTAAATCAAGATTTTCTAGTATACTACAAAATGTGGATAATAATGTAATCATTAATTGGATTATGGAAAACAATATCACAAGAATAGATGAACCTGATTATAGACAATTAGTTGAGAATATATCTCAAGTATGGGATAATGCTAAAACCAATGCCGTCCTGGCTGTTAACACAGAGTTGTTGAATGCAAATTGGCATACAGGACGTTATATAGTAGAGTATGAACAAGGAGGAAAAGCCAGAGCAGAATATGGCAAGCAATTGCTTGTCAAGCTTTCAAAAGACCTTACACACATGCGTGGAAAAGGATTTAGCCGTTCAAATCTGACATATATGCGTAAACTTTATCTTGCATTCCCAAAATGTGAGACACTGTCTCACAAATTGACTTGGAGCCACTACTTCGAACTTCTGAAATGCGACGATCAAATGGAGATGCAATTCTATTTCAGAGAAGCTGTGAAAGAGGGTTGGAAAGTCAGAGATTTGAAACGCCAGATTAAAAGTTCTCTATTTCAACGAATAGCTCTCAGTACTGACAAGGAAGGTGTTTTGGCATTAGCCAATGAAGGACATAAAGTAATAACTGCAGAAGACATTATACACGATCCCTATGTTCTGGAATTTACCGGACTACCTGTAAAGAAGAGATACAATGAAGGAGAATTAGAAAAATCCCTCAAAGCTCACATGGAACAATTCATATTAGAATTAGGACGTGGGTTTGCTTTTATAGGTCGACAATTCGTCATGCCGATTGGAAGTCGCAGACTAAAAGTGGATTTAGTCTTTTATCATTGTATATTAAAATGCTATGTATTGATAGATTTAAAAAGAGAAGAAATAAAACACAGCGATATTGGTCAGATGAACCTTTATCTGAATTATTTTAAAACAGAAATTTGTCAGCCAGACGATAATCCTCCAATTGGCATCGTGCTTGGTGCCAAGAAAGACGAACTTCTAATGGAATATGCACTGCAAGGCATTACAAACAAACTTTTTGCAGCAAGATATCAATTATATATGCCAAAACGCGAAGAACTGCAGGCTCAGTTGGATAGATTGTTAGAAGATTAAAATAAAAAGAATGAATCATCAAATAATATTATCACAAAAACATAAATCACGACTACAAGAAAAATATGCTAATTAATTTTTCAAATCATCCATCGACGATATGGAGCCATGAGCAGATAGAGGCGGCAAAACAATTTGGCTCTGTTAAGGACGTGGCATTCCCTGCCGTGCCGCCCGAGGCCAACGAGCAGGAGATAGCCTCAATGGCCGATAAATATGCTGAAGAACTAAAGCAACATATATCAGCCGAGAAAGATGGAAGCGCAGTGCACATAATGGGAGAGATGACGCTCACCTTCGCCATCGTACAACGGCTCTGCCAGCATGGCATCACCTGTCTCGCCTCCACCACCCGACGCGAAGTGACGTTCGACAAGGACGGCAACAAAGTGGCTACATTCCGATTCATACAATTCCGAAAATACGAACTATAACTAACACTGCAGAACCACGAATTTTACGAATTATTATTAAGATTCAACGAGATTAACGGGATTTATTTAATAACGCAGATTAAACAGATTTAACGGATTTTTTGCAAACGCAAATTTTGCAAATTTATTTGAACAAGATTAACGGGATTTATTTAATAACGCAGATTAAACAGATTTAACGGATTTTTTGCAAACGCAAATTTTGCAAATTTATTTGAACAAGATTAGCGGGATTATATTTAACCACGAATTAAGCGAATTAAACTAATTATTTTAAACGAAATTGATGGGATTAACAGTTTTTTTCACGAATTTAGCAAATCATACGATTTTTTTTAGACGAGAAGATAGGTTGTTGGTAGTTGATAGTGACGGAAGTTGCAGAGTGTACGTCTGGTGTAGGATCGTGCCTTGTATGCGTCAGTTTGCTCAGCTGACATATTTGAATATTCTATAAAAAAGAAAGTCATTAATTCTTTAATTTGATAAAATCCTGATATGGAAAACAACAATAACTCTCAGCAAGAAATAGTCCTGACACAGTCGCAGCAGCACGCTTTCGACAAGTTCAAAGAATTCATAGACAGCGACAAGAAGGTGTTTATCCTCAAAGGATATGCCGGAACAGGTAAGACCACGCTTCTGAAGTTCTTCGTTGTTGAATTACAAAAGCAAAAGAAGAAGTTTGAGCTACTGGCTTCCACTGGACGTGCTGCCAAAATTATGAGAGACAAGATTGGACTAGGAGCAAACACCATTCATGGAGCCATATATAGATATAAAGATCTAAATAAAGATCTTGATGAACTGTTCAAAGGTGATAAAGAACCACCAAAAGTAGATTCAACAGGTCAACTCTTCTTAACATTTGAGGTCGTTGCTATTCCTGATGAACTGCAGACCGAATGCATTTATATTGTAGACGAAGCATCAATGGTTGGAGATAAAAAAGATGAAACACCTAATCAGGCCATTTATGGAACAGGCAGGCTTCTCAATGACTTGATAAACATTAATCATTCGGGGAAATATATTTTTGTTGGTGATAATTGTCAGCTTCCACCTGTCAAGGGAGACATATCCCCGGCTTTGTCGCTTTCATATATTAAAGAAAAACACAATATAGAAGGAGTTGCAGTTCAACTAACTGAGATAAAACGCCAGACGAATGACAATGACATAGTTTTGGCAGCACAAGAGTTCAGGTTACTTTATGAAAATCCGCCACAAATAGAATGGCCATCATTTCCTTTGTGTGGCTTTAAAAATATAACTATTCTAAGTAGCCGTGAAGAATTAATAAATAAATATATAGAAGATGTTAGAATCAATGGTTATTCTCATTCTACTCTTTTGTGTTATTCCAATGGCAACAGCCTAAAACTTGCTAGACAACTACGACAAAAGCTCCATAAATTTTCCGAGCCACTTTGTGTCAACGATTTATTGCTAATAACACAAAACAACTACCCTACAGGACTGATGAATGGTGATTTGGTCAAAGTGTTAGCAATAAACGGATTAGAAATAGTTAGAGGTATGACATTTGCAAGAGTTGAGGTTGAAGAAATCAATACCAAAAGCGTTTACAACCATTTATTGATTATGGATGTATTAAATAGTGGATATACCAATATTTTGCCACATCAGCACAAGGACCTTATCATAGATTTTTATTTTAGGATGAAGAAACTTAGCTTTTCTCAGAAGTCCATAGAATTCAAGATAAACATGAAAGAAGACCCATATTTGAATGCTTTCAGAGCAGTTTATGGGTACGCCATAACATGCCACAAATCACAAGGCGGAGAATGGGAAAATGTTTATTTAGATATACCACATGCATTCTCCCATAATGCAAGAGAGCAAGAATATCAATGGCTTTACACAGCGATTACAAGAGCCCGAGGACAACTCTTCATCGTTCAAGACTTCCATCTATCATATAAAGACGGACTTCGTCCATTCTCACAATTTACAAGACACAACAGTCCAGGCAACAACTCTGGTTACAACATTGTGAAATCACTATGACACTCATATTTTCCTACCGCAGAACCTTATTTCGAATCGTAACAATTCAGGGGTGTGGGCGTCCCGCCCGCTCGGACAATCAATAATTCCTATTTAAAATTTAATTAATAAGGCTTCTTCATTATCTTAGCGGGCGAGACGCCCACACCCCTGTCTACCTGCAGCTACATAAACACTTATGAATATAAATCCGTCCGCATGGCAACCCACTTTTTTCCAACCATCCATAAAACTAAAGCATCAAAATCTAAAATCAATCCACATATTCTACAATTAGCCACAAATTAAACGAATCAAAGAATAATTCGCTGATTTCTTTGAGAAAAAAATCTAATAATTCTAGAGCACAATTATACTATGGAACTCATACTCAACACCTATGGAGTGTCGCTCAACCGCGACAGCGAGGGATTCGTGATTACCACTGCCGAAGGACGCCAGCGAGTGCCAGCTGTGGGAATCACGAGCATACAGATAAGCAAAGGTGCACAAATCACCAGCGATGCAGTGATGCTGGCAGTAGAGAAAGAAATTGAGATTATATTCATGGACCGTGCAGGACGACCTATCGGACGCGTGTGGAGCCCTAAGTACGGCTCCGTGTCGACCATAAGGAAAGGTCAGCTCAACTTCACATTCTCGCCCGATGCTGTAGGATGGATCAAAGGCATCATATCAAAGAAGATAGAAAACCAGCAAGCCATGATGCTGCTCATGAGGGCCAATGATCCCACGGTACGCAACACAGTGGAACACAACCGCAAACGGCTTGAGGACTACAAGAAAAAGATAGAACGTCTCGAAGGATTCATCGTCAACGACATAGCACCAAAGCTCAGAGGATGGGAGGGACAAGCATCCAAGATTTATTTCGACTCGCTCAATCTCTTCCTGCCCGAAGAATACCGTTTCGAGCGACGCTCACAACGGCCAGCCATGGACGTGACAAACGCCTTCCTCAACTATGGCTACGGACTGCTCTACGGAAAGATTGAGGGCGACATGATAAAAGCCGGCATCGACCCATACGTGGGAGTGATGCACCGCGACGACTACAACCGGCCCGTGCTGGTCTACGATGTGATCGAAGTATATCGCGTGTGGGTGGAATACGTGGTGTATAGCCTGCTGGCAAAGAACATAATCACAGACGACTACTATTCGGTGAGAGACGATGGCTCCTACTGGCTCGAAAGGCTCGGACGGCAGGTCATCATACAGTCGCTCAACGACTATATGGACGACGAAATAACCCAGAAGGGAGTCACGCGCTCCAGAAAGACACACATGTTCCTGCATATTCAGGACTTGGCACAAACCTTTAAATCATTCGATATATGATAATGTACGGCTCATGCATAACGGCACCGAACGACCCTCTGGAGAAGGTGCCCGAAGATTATTTCTACAACAGCCTCATACACCCCAAACCACATAATGAGGCACTCCTGCGACAGCTACGCATAGTCTACACCATCGACCCAAAGCAATATTCGTCGGCCAAGAAAGCCTTGCCCTACATAGTATGTGGATTATTCAATCCCAAATTCCGCCGAAAGGAGAATTTCTCGTATATCGAACGCTTTATTGTCGACATCGACAAACTCAGTTCGAAGCAAATAGATATGGGAGAACTCCGCCAGCGGCTCAGCACCGACCAGCGCATCATGATGTGCTTCGCATCGCCAAGCGAAGACGGGCTCAAACTGATGTTCCGCCTGAAAGAACGCTGCTACGATCCAGGGCTTTACTCCGTGTTCTACAAGGAATTCCTCCGACGCTTTGCATCACAGCACGAACTGGAGCAGGTGGTGGACCGTTCCACGAGCGACGTGTCGAGAGCATGCTTCATCAGCATGGATCCGCTTGCCACATTCAGTCCCGACTGCGAGCCCATTGACATCAATGATTTCATCAGCACCGACGACCCTCTGCAGTTTTTCGACACACTGAAAGAAGAGAAAAGGCAAGAGAAGGAGCAAGCCAAGAAGCAAGCCGACGAAAATGCCGACAAGCGCCAGCCCGACCCCGACCGCGACGTGATGGCTCAGATCAAGCAACAGCTGGGAATGAAGAGCAGGCCACAACCGCAGAAGAATGTATTCGTGCCTGAAGAACTCCACGCCATCATGGCCGACATGAAGGCTTTCATCGAACAGACAGGACTGGTGGTCAAGGAAATCATCAACATACAATATGCCAAGAAAGTGAGAGCACAACTCGGATTGCGACAAGCTGAAGTAAATGTGTTCTTCGGAAAGAAAGGATTCTCTGTAATCATATCACCACGGACAGGCACCGACGAAGAACTCAACACCCTGCTGTCGGAGATAATCCAGCAATTCCTCAACCAGTAAAGACACGCTTTTTTAATGGGAAAGAAACTCAAAGCCGACGACTATTTGAACGTGCTGAGAGAACTCAAGGAGGCAGGACTCGAACATTCATCGTATGTCAACAGCACATACACCCCCGATGAGGAGCTGCCCACCCTTCAAGAGCGAATCACAGACATACTCCATTTAGTCAACAACAAAAAACGACCTGCAGGCAACATGCTTTTCTTTATAATGTACGACATAGAAAGCAACAAGGTGAGATACAACGTGGCAAAGTATCTCATAAAGCAAGGATGCACCCGCATCCAGAAGTCAATATTCCTTGCCGACCTCGACACCGACACCTACCATAAGATCCGCGACGACCTAACGGAAGTGCAGGCACTCTATGAAAACCACGACAGCATCATAGTCTGCCCCGTGTCGACCGACATAATCAGCAATATGAAGGTGATTGGAAAAGCCATCAATATAGATATCATCACACGAAGCAAGAATACACTCTTCTTCTAAACTATACAAACACAGACACAACTTCAGAAATGGATCCGAACCAAGAACACAATATAATAAAAAATGCCTTCAACCTGTCGAAACAACCAGGAAAAACGAAGGAAGCCTACAACGCAGTATTAACTCTATATCAAGAAGGCGAGCTGAGCGACAACAGCCATCTCCAATTCGGATGGATTGCCTACAGATATCTCAAAGACCACTACCCCACTATTGGCTCCAAAGCATCGCGGACAGTGCTTGCCACCTATTTCAAGCTTAACGTGGAACGCCCATCGCTGCTACACTCTGTATTCCTCGTGCTGGCAATCAACATAAAGAAGCAATATCCCGATTTCCGGTTCTCGGCATTCATGGACTTATGGGGCTACGACAACTTTCGCAATGAAGACTGGCAACCCTACGTCCATGAGCAGTACACCTTGCCGTCTACAGTTCAGAAAGTGATTAACATGTATGTGGCAGAAATCAAAACGCCAGACGGATTCAAGCCGTCAGAGCACTTTCTCACCCTTCTAAGCAAAGCCGTGGCACATTATCCCAAAGACTACAACATAGCCAGATATCTCGCACAGGCATTGATAACCCAGGGCAAAAAGGATGATGCCATCCAGCTCTACCGCAAACTGCTGCTCCAAGACAACCGTTTCTACCTATGGAACGAACTGGGCAAACTGCTCGACGATGCCTCCCTCCAGAAATCAGCATTATGTATGGCTCTGCTGAAACAAAAGAAAGAAGAATTCGTGGGAGCCATACACCTCAGTCTGGCAGAACTGCTCATTGCAGAGAAAGATTATCCTCAGGCACTCTTCGACCTCAATAAATATAGGAAGACGTATGAATCAAATGGCTGGCCGTTGAAGTACAGATATAAGCAACTGATGCAGCAGATACCGCCTGCCACTCAAGCCGCAAAGCGAGAAAACAAATGGCTCAGGAAAAATGCCGAGGCAATCAATATCTTTGTGCTACAACAACTGCCAACCTCAATAATGGTCCTACGAGATGTATTTACAAGCAAGAAAGGTAAAACGATGTGCAAGTTGCTCGCCCACGACATGTCGACCACCGCAGCAGATTTAGAAACATTTCCGCTACTCAAGGACAAAGAACAAATCTTCTTCCGCGTGTTCTATACCCGGGACGACAACTGGACAAAAGTGGTACATATAGAGCCCGCAACGGACGACGACGCAAAAAGCGAATGGAAAGACAATATAAAGATGATTGAGGGCAAAGTAAGAATCACAGAAAAAGGCGGAGGCAAACGATTCGGATTCGTCAGCAACTGCTATGTGGATCAACAATTCCTGAACGGCATCACAAGCGGAACAACACTAAAGGTAATAGCACTGAAAGAAAACGATCGCTTGCGAGCAATCAAAGTCGTACAATAAAATCAAAATCACAAATTATTCAACTGGGATTAAAGGGATTAAAAGGATTATATTTAAACACGAACTAAGAGAATTTTCACGAATTTATTTCAACGGGGATTAAAGGGATTAAAAGAATTTTTTCAACAGGATAGGCCACATTCAACTTCTTCAACTTTCATGTACCCATCCACATAATGTATGTTTGTACAACTAAGAGCTTCTGGCAACACTCTCAACCTTCACATTTAAAGAATTATCTTTTTACTGTGTCTGTATATCTGAGAAACATATCCACCAATCACAAATATTTCCGAAGCCCTTAATTTAAACATTAAGCATTTAATCCTGATAATCAATTCAAAATCCGTATAATTACACTTTTATCTATTTTTAACATTTTCACTATTGCACATCACATAAAAAGTCCGTAATTTTGCACTTGCTTAGAAAATGTTAAACAAATGTTAACAAAGATTAATTTTTTGTTAACTAAATTATATAACAGCCTAATATCTAAATACTTGAAATTTTTATTCTCCTAGACAACATTCCACTACAACAAGGATTAAGACTCTGAGAGTACTAAAGTAATGCGATTTCTGTCCAACTCCTAGACAACATTCCACTACAACAAGGATTAAGACTTTTTGATAACTATCATATAATTTATAATTAAATAATCTCCTAGACAACATTCCACTACAACAAGGATTAAGACGTAGTTTTTTTTTGAAGTTAAACCATACTTTCATCTCCTAGACAACATTCCACTACAACAAGGATTAAGACGTGTTATTAAAATACTATAAATAAGAATCATCATATCTCCTAGACAACATTCCACTACAACAAGGATTAAGACCTTTTGTAGCACCGTCTTCAGTGACAAGTGCTTTAACTCCTAGACAACATTCCACTACAACAAGGATTAAGACATTTATACTGACTCTCACAGTCTAAGCACCGACTATTTCTCCTAGACAACATTCCACTACAACAAGGATTAAGACGTCTTTGCTATTGTAGCAATAGCATTTTTAAATGTACTCCTAGACAACATTCCACTACAACAAGGATTAAGACGATGATGCAACTTTAGTAGAATTTTCTTCTTTAGAGAGCTCCTAGACAACATTCCACTACAACAAGGATTAAGACTTTGATATTAGCCTTGCTTGGGTAAATTGCAATAATGTCTCCTAGACAACATTCCACTACAACAAGGATTAAGACTGTCACTGTCAGTGACTTCGGCTATATCATCCATAGTCTCCTAGACAACATTCCACTACAACAAGGATTAAGACCCTTGCTTGGATAGATAGCCACAATATGGTTAATAACTCCTAGACAACATTCCACTACAACAAGGATTAAGACTTTCCCCGTAGATATCCTCCATGAAACAATAATTATCTCCTTGACAATATTCCTATAGGTGGAATAATATTACGAGTTTAATGGCAAAACTTAGGTAGGAATCCTGCGGTGAAGACATCGTCCTTCCTGATTTTAATTGTTTGTCGGTGAAAACATGGTTTACGGCTTGACGGGCGCACGCAAGGTACGCCCCTACTGGCAAGACGGGTTACGTACAACGTCATAATGTTTTTTGGGAGGTTGGACAACTAAATGGGCAGTGACGCCAGGAGGCGCCACCTCCTCCCAGCATAAGGATGTTGTGCAAGGGTGAAGGGTGGGTTGCACGAAGGATGAGTAGAGGAGCAAATTCAAGGGCGGTGCCGAAAATGACGATACACTTTTTCTTGAAAAGAAAGCGTTTTTCATAAAACTACGAACAAAGGCTTCGCAGGGTGGTAGTATCTTTGTCATGATAAAACCAATATTTAACTTTAAAAAACGAAAGGAATCATGAAAAAGAACATTATTACGGCATTGGCAGCAATTGGATTGCTTGCATCCTGCTCTTCTTTGAACTACTATCAAGTGTATGAGGTGAAGTCTGACAATGTGGAGATAGAAGACAGCATGTTTGTGGATGAAAACAACGACTGCAAAATCACTTACAACATGTGGGCAGAAGAGGGCGACCTCAGCTTCATGCTCTACAACAAGACAGACCGAAACCTGTATGTGGTTATGCCTAACACATCGTTTATACTGAACGGCATGGCTCACGACTACTACAGCGATGCCACTGTCACACAGTCGGTAGGCCTGGCTTCCCTGCAGACATATTTCAGCAGCTATACCAACCACAACACATGGAATCCGAAGAAACTCACAAGGGCTTATATCACCAGCAACGGACTGATTGGGCAGAAATCGATATCGGTGAAGGAATCTGAGATGATTTGCATACCTCCTAAATCGGCCAAGGTGATAAAGGGCTTCAACCTGCTCGACTATATCTATATTGACTGCGACAACAAGAAAGAAAACTATCCTAAGGAACAGTCTACACTCATCACCTATACTAAAGAAACGAGCCCTCTTACTTTCCGCAACAGAATTGCATATACCTTCAACGAGGACAAGACAGACATCAAATATCTGGACCACCTCTTCTGGATGGGTTCGCTTCGGAATTATTCCGACAAGGGGGCCAAGATGGAAGTGAAATACAAAAACTGTGGCTCTAACTATGAAGAGAGTCAGAAGATCTTCAAAGTGGGCGCTCCATTCAGGTTCTACAACAAATACGTAAGGAAATAAGCTCACTACCCTATCCTTAATACCAATTCGGGCTGCAACTCTATCCCATGAGTAGCAGCCCGAATTATTTTAGTCCCGAATCGGCCATTAGGTTTTAGCCCATATCGGTTTTATTCATTTTCCCAGGAAATCATACATATCATTAATGTCGATATGTATCTTCTCCAGCATATCTTCTCGTGTTGTGTAGTTTATGTTGTCGAGGAAATATCCATAGTCGTCGCACACACCCTCATCCACCAAATTTGTGTCGAACAGGCGTTTGACTTCATCTGTCAGTTCACTTGCATTCAAATCGAGGACATCGCAAACGATGAAACCAGCAAGAGTGCTGTCGACGGCCTGAGTGTGAGGTAGTGCCACGATGGCAAAGTCTAAAAGAGCACGATACCATTCTATAATCTCTCCACGACGGGATTCATCGTATATAGCAAAGAATTTTACAGCCGACATCACATCTATTTTATTATAGCGGTACAATCCCTCTTCTTTCATAAACGACATTAATTTGTCGAGTTTGTCGCTACCAAGTTTGAAGATGGCAAACCACGTAATGTCTGTAGAAATATCCCCAAAATAAAAGTCGGAAAAATCAAACGTCTGCCGCATCACCTCCAGTATCACATCAAGGCTGGAATCACCATTTCCCACTTCAGCCAATAGAACTATGGCATTGATTAATATCCAGCACTCACCATCGTCATAGTCATCGAAATCTTCAGGTTTCTTATCGCAATCCCTGCCTATCACATACCATATTATGTTTTCGAGATCTTGACGAAGCACATCATGAGGCAAGGCAAGTATACGGTCCAGCCATTGATGATGTGATTTATTCTCTTGAGGATCAAACTTGAGTGAGTCCATCAGCCACGGAGCTGAGTGCAACTCATAAGAATCAGGATATTGAGGATGTTTGTAGGTATACTGCATTTCAGGGCCATAGTAGCGTAGCATCTTGTTAGAAGATAAATCTCCCAACATTTTTCCGAATATATCAGAAGCAGAATATCCAAAATCATCATCGTCTTCTTCATCATAATCTTCCTCATAGTCGTCGTAATCATCATCAAATTTGTCGTATTCAGTGACCACATAGTCGAAGTCATCTCCCAGGTTCTTCTTCAAGGCGGGCAGATATTTGCTTGCTTCCAGCTTGCTATGTGCTACGAGGAAGTGCTTGCCATTGCGCCCCATAGGCATATCGAGAAGCGGTATGTCGTCGGTGTCTTCCTCCAAGAAATACTGAGTAATCCTAAAGTCGGCATGCGGACTGATTCCGGCTTCTTCTGCCCAAGCCAAAGCACTATATACCCAGTTGTGTGCCACATCATAGGAACACAACTCCATTGAGCCTGTCATATCTGCCAGGAAATCGTCGTATTCATATTCATCGAGACGAAGCCGATAGTAGGTGTCTTTCACACCAAGGCAATAAGAGTCTATTAGAAACATGGCTAAACTCACCTTTCCGCTTTGATGCAATCGAGTCACCATCACATATCCCATTCCCGTCTGTTCTATATTAGGAGAGCACATGCATCTGCCAATAGGCAGAGAACGCAATTTTTGTTTTATGAATTCCTTGTCGGACATTGGTTTCTGCTGACTGCCTGAATTCTTCTTTTTATTTTTCTTTCCCATAAGAATGTAAATATGAGATGTGCTTCAAAAAAAACACAAATCGTTTTTAGGACAATTTTCACTAAGATTTTATTGCAAATATAATTATATTTTCCCAAGGGAAGAATGAATGATTATTTATTTTATCAAAACATGCAAACGAATTTGATAGTTTATAGAGCCATTCGGAGTGGGTAGTGGCACAACGCCGAGGACAGACAACGACATAGTAATATGTAACACCTCCTGCCGTTGTACACATCATCGGTGCCAAACCATGGTTCATGAAAGCTGCCATCTAAACTGTAATAGGGGACAACTCGCAGCAGGGCAGGCATGTCCTCCCCCTAATTTTTAATTCCTCATCATCAATCCACCATATCAGTTTTTTCTCATCCATATATTTTCTTAAAAACACCAAAAAGATATATTTTTTTCGTAAATTTGCATTTAACCCAAATCGGGTCATTATGACAATCAGTGTTTTTTATAATAATAAATGCCCGATTCGAGTTTAAGGAAAATATGCAGGAGGTAATCTATGAACACAGCCAAACAAATAATAACGCACATGGAATCGATGGTCAACAACGATCAGCGCCGTGTGCTTATGCGTTTTTTCAAAACCGGACCCGGAGAATATGGCGAAGGTGACGAATTCCTGGGTCTGAAGGTGCCGCAAACGAGGGAAGTGGTGAAGATGGTGGACAGAGGATTTCCGCTGAGCGAGGTACCCGTGCTGCTTATGTCGAAATGGCATGAGGTGCGTCTGTGCGGTTTGCTCATTATGGTTGACAAGTTTGAGAGGCTTGCCACTAACAAGATGGTAAGCAATCCCGAAGCCATCAGCCAGCGCGACGACATACTATCCATGTATATCGCTTATGCCGACCGAGCCAACAACTGGGACCTCGTGGACCTTTCGGCACCCAAGATTGTGGGCCATTGGCTCATGCTGCCCACTGCTCTGGGCGACGGGAGCCAAAGCTACAAGCAGAGCATGATGGATCGTCTGGCTGGCAGCACCAGCTTATGGTGTCAGCGCATCAGCATGGTGAGCACATGGAAAACGCTTCAGATGGGCGAGCCGACGTGGTGTCTGCGCTATGCCGAGATGCATCTCCACCACGAGCACGACCTCATGCACAAGGCAGTGGGATGGATGCTGCGCGAGATGGGCAAGCGTGTGTCGATGGACCTCTTGCGCGATTTCCTGAAACGCCACGCCAAGGAGATGCCACGCACCACGCTCCGCTATGCCATCGAAAAGATGCCGGAGCAGGAACGCAAGATGTGGATGAAGTGAAACATCCTCAGAGGTTCTCTATTTTTATCCCGAATCGGTCATTAGGGTTTATGTCAGAATAATATTTATTTTGAGCAGATTGTCTCCTGTAAGACTTGAAGGTGTAGCGGCTACATCGAGAGGCTTACGAAGGCAAGGTGCCAAAATAAATATTGTTATGGCATGAAAAGAACTAAATTATTATAAAACAACCTGTGTTCGCCCTAATGACCGATTTGGGTATATTTCACAAGAGTCAGGGGATTGTTCGTTGAGCGAGCCTTCGAAAAGTGACACAGATTAGATAGATGTGCTTAGCAAATGAAAGCACAAATTAGTTTGGTTTTTAATTGTTTTTTCGTAACTTCGCAATTGGAACGCAAAAACATGGTGCTATGAACGAAATGAGGCTTTACCCAACGAGTGTTCAGACATTCACTAAAATCGTACGTGATGGTTATGTGTATGTCGACAAGACCGACCTGATGTGGCAGATGGTTAAGTTGAGCAACTACATCTTCCTTAGTCGTCCACGCCGCTTCGGCAAGTCGCTGCTGTCGTCCACTCTCCATTCATATTTCGACGGCGATCGTGAATTGTTCAAGGGACTGAAGATCATGGACCTGGAGAAGGAATGGAAGCGCTATCCTGTGATTCATCTCGACTTGAGTCGGGCAAAAGGTCAGTTGTCGGCCGAGGGGTTGCGCGACAAGCTGTTCAACATCCTGCGCCCCTATTGGATTGAATATGGCAGGGACGACACAGAAACTCAGCCAGGCAGTTTGCTTGAGGGATTGATACGCCGTGCCCACGAACGCACAGGCTCGCTCGTGGCAGTCATCATCGACGAGTACGACGCACCGTTGCTCGACGTTCTCAACAATCCCGACCTGCTCGAAGCGCTTCGCAACGTGATGCAGGAATTCTATGTGCCTCTGAAGGCTGCAGACCCTGTCCTGAAGTTCTGCTTCATCACCGGCATCACCAAGTTTTCGCAGCTGAGCATATTCTCCACCATCAACAACCTGAAAAACATATCCATGCTGCCGCGCTTCTCCTCAATCTGCGGAATCACCGACGACGAGATAGACCAACAGCTGACCATCGACATCGCTGCGATGGCAGAAAGCCGCAATATGCCGTTTGACGAGATGCGAAGGCGCCTGAGGGAGATGTACGACGGCTATCATTTCTCAGAAGATTCTCCTGCAGTCTACAATCCCTACAGCCTCTTCAATGCGCTTTCAGATCAAAAGTTGCAAAACTATTGGTTCAGCACAGGCACTCCACACTTCCTGCTTGATCAGATGCGACGCTTCCGCACAGACATCACGGCGATGGACGAGATAGAGGCAACATCAACCGACTTCGACCTTCCAACAGAAGCCATGACCACAGCTTTGCCATTGCTTTATCAGTCGGGTTATCTCACGATAAAGGACTATGACAATGATTTAGACGCATATAAGCTGAGCATACCCAACAAGGAAGTGCGTGTTGGGTTCACTCAAGGGCTTCTGTCTGCCTTTATAGGCCTTGAGAGCGGACCGGTTCAGCTGGGCTTTGCTGCCAAGTTTTGGAAGGCACTACGCAAAAACGACATCAATTTGGCGATGGAGGAGATGCGTGCCTATCTGACCGGTCTTCCATATATCGAGGGATTCAAGAAAAAGCTCGACGACGTAAGCAATGCCGAGGGTTTCTATGAGAGGACGCTCTATCTCATCTTTTCGATGCTCAACGTGTACGTGGTGACTCAGCAGAAGTGTGCTGGCGGCCGTATCGACGTGGTTGTCCATATGCCTGAGACAATCTATGTGATGGAACTCAAAATCAATGGTTCTGCTCAGGATGCGCTCAATCAGATCAACAGCAAACGCTATGCCATCCCATACAGCACCTCCGACAAGCGTGTCGTGAAGGTGGGCATCAGTTTCTCCACTGAAAGTAAGACGGTGGAGGAATGGATAGTGGAGTAATAGATGTTGATAACAGCATAAACATCCTAACATTAATGGCAGACATCACATACGAGACATCAGAAACATTCTATGAGGAACTGGAAAGCGCACTTGCTTTTGTACCCAACTACCGCAGGGTGTACGTGGCCCTTAACGCCGTGTTTAAAAGAGCCATCACCGATAAGACACGCCACACAAGCATCAACTTCAGCGGTACGTTTGCCAAGACCGATTATCTGCTAAAGGAATATGGCGCAGGGAAGCAAATAGTCAGGAACACCAACGACACACGCGGCAGACTCAGGCAATCGCACGAACTCGATGAACAAGAACTGGAACAGATGCACTTGCAAGACCTGAGAAGCATCTGCGAATTCATCCATCTGCTTTATAAAACCCCTATCCCCACGTCGCTGAAGAAGCGATTTCCACGGGAGAGAATCCGCAAACCGCATCATAGGCTGGTAAGCGAATACACGAGAGTGATCGTTGACTCATGTAACGAGAATTTCATCCTATGCCGTGCAGAAGACGACCCTGAAGGCAAACAGATGAAAGTGAGCTTACACTACGACCACAGCGACCCTCATGCCTACCCATTCGACTGGGACTACCTCGTCAGCTACCTCCATGAAGGCACACAACTTAACATCATACGCCCGAGGATGAAAGAATCGATAGTCTATCCAGAACTCATCATCTTCGAGCCCGACTATCTGGTGAACATATCAAGCGTGGCTAAGTGTTTCACCAGTTATGCCGACTCGCCATTTGTCAACCTGGTCAACAAACTGGAGGCATACGACATCTCAGAGCCTATCCTGCTGGGAAATCTGGCAGGCCAGCTGCTCGATGAAGCCATACACCAGCAGCCAGGCTCACGCTCCTATAGCGCCAGCGTGATGGATTTCTACAAGAATAATGCCCTAAATCTGCTGACTACTGACATAAGCGACCATTTCCATACCGACGCACAGTATCAGCAACAGAACATACAAAACACCATAAACACCTTCCTTCCCCAAGCACTCGGCAGCTTCAATCCCAAGGAGGGAATAGTGGAGCCGTCGTTCTTCTCCGAGATGCTGGGTCTGCAAGGACGTATGGACTACCTCCAGCTCGACTACAAGGTGCTGATGGAGCAGAAATCGGGCAAAGGAGCTTTTCCCTACAAAGATTTCATAAATCCTGAAAGCACCCAGGAGCACTATGTGCAGCTCATGCTATATATGATGCTGATAAGATACAACCACCGAGAGAAATACGAGCAGAACAAAGAAGAACTGCAGGCTTTCCTGCTTTACACCAAATATAAAAACACTCTGCTCCGCAAAGGATTTGCACCGAGTCTGCTCTTTGATTCAATAAAAATGCGCAACGGCATAGCATGGAGCGAATTCAACTATACCCAGCCCGACGGCTACAGGATTCTGGAAACCCTGACGCCCGAGAGGCTCAACCAAAAGAGATGCAACGGCAATTTTTGGAACAACTGGATCAGGCCCCGTCTCGCCACATTCCTTGCTCCCCTGCAAACAGCATCGGAACTTGAGAAAGACTACTATTTCCGTTTCCTGAGATTCATATCCCTTGAGCACCTGCTATCCAAAATAGGCAACAAGACGAAAGACGACTCCGGCTTCGCAAGCACATGGCACAACACGCTGGAAGAGAAGAAGAACGCCGGCAACATCTACGACAACCTGATTCTCATCAGTCCATCCAACGACACCATAGGCAAGATTGAAACAGTGACACTGGGTTTTCATGAAACGGTGGACAACGACATGTCAAACTTCCGCATCGGCGACATCGTCATCCTGTATCCTTATGACCCAGAGAAAGAGCCCGATGCCAGGAAGACGATGGTCCTCCGATGCTCCATTCAAGATCTTAAGACCGACAGGATCTGCCTGTGTTTGAGAAATCCGCAGGCCGACAATCGCATCTTCAGGCATCAGGAAGGCAAGAAATGGGCTATAGAGCACGACTTTATGGAGGCATCCTACAGCTCGCTCTATCGCGGCATGCATGCCTTCCTCTCAGCACCAAAGCTCAGGCGCGACCTCTTGCTCATGCAGAGAGAGCCACAGACAGATGAAAGCCTACAGCTCAAAGGCGACTACGGCGATTTCAACGAACTGGCGCTGAGGGTGAAGAGAGCCCAGGACATCTTCCTCATCATCGGTCCTCCAGGCACGGGCAAGACTTCGTTCGGACTGATGAACACAGTGCTTGAAGAACTGCGAGAGCCTGATTCCAACATCCTGCTACTATCATACACCAACCGTGCCGTCGACGAGATATGCAGCAAACTGGAAGGAGCAGGGCTCGACTTCATACGTCTGGGAAATGAACTCAACTGCGCCGAAGAACATCGCGACAAGATGCTCTGCAAGAGAGTGGAAGGAAGCAGCAAAAGCATCGAGATTAAAACCCTGATTCATAACACCAGAATATTCGTGGGCACCACAAACGCCTTCAACTCCAATCTTCATCTCTTCAAAATCAAGCAGTTCAGTCTGGCTGTCATCGATGAGGCATCGCAAATTCTGGAGCCCCAGCTCATCGGCTTGCTCAGCGTCCACAACGATGGTGTTCCAGCCATCAGGAAATTCGTGATGATAGGCGACCACAAGCAACTCCCAGCCGTGGTGAAGCAAGATGCAACAGAATCGAAAGTCAGCGAGCCTGCCCTCAACGACATTCTGCTGACCGACTGCCGTCTGTCGCTCTTCGAGCGTCTGCTCAAACGCTATAGAAACAACCCCAACGTTACGTATATGCTGCGCCGGCAAGGACGTATGCATCCAAAGATAGCATTATTCTCCAATAATGCGTTTTACAACAAGCTGCTGACTGAAGTTCCACGTCCGCATCAGAGGATTGAACTACCCAGCAATGGCGACGGGACGAACGGTATCGACGACCTGCTGAAAACACGAAGGGTGGCATTTCTTGCCTCCGAGCCTACTGGCAATTCCACATCCGACAAGGTTAATCAAAACGAAGCTGAGATGATAGCGGCAACGGTGGTAAGGATTTATGAGCTCAACAAAGATGTGTTTGACGAGAACGAAACGGTGGGAGTGATCGTGCCCTATCGCAATCAGATTGCCACCGTGCGCAACACAATCGACAGATATGGCATACCATGTCTTCACAACATAACCATCGACACCGTGGAGCGCTATCAGGGCTCCCAGCGCAAACATATCATCTACGGGTTTACCGTAAGCAAATACTATCAGTTGGATTTTCTAACGAGCAATGTGTTTGTCGACACAGATGGCACGATTATTGACCGCAAGCTCAACGTGGCGATGACGCGAGCCGAGGAGCATCTCATCATGATAGGCAATCCCCGCGTGCTTGCCTATAGCTCCACATTCACTGAGCTCATCGAATTCACAAAGAGGCATCACTGCTATTTCGAAATCAAAAAGGACGACTACGTGGCAGGTCGGTTTGATTTGGGAATTGAGAGAGTAGTGGGAAGGATGTGACGCATCCATGTGTCACTGCGGATGGCATTGTGGAACTAGACGTCAATACATTATTTTTTTGACTTTTCCATCTTCCGACACGATGATGTTGATGCCTCGGTGGAGTGAATCCATTCGTCTGCCGTCGATGCTGCAGATTTGCTTTGTGGTTGCTTCATCCTGTATCGGGCTGGAAATGGCTGTGGCATCATCGAGACGATACACCCTGAAATTGTCGAAGCAGCACCAGTTGGAGGTGTGGATGGTGTGAACATCGGATTTGATGCCGAACGTCAGAGTGCCGTCGCTTCCCACATGAGTTTTCACACCACATAGATAGTTGTCGGGATTTTCGCTGAACTTGCGATTGGCTCCAGCCATTCCGTTCACATAGCCGTTGAGAGCATCACTTCCCGAATATGTAAGGCTATACATAGAGCACACTTCTGTGTCATCTGTGTTGGCAAAGAGACGGAAATGCAGATTTTCGCTTCCAACCTCCCAGGCATGAGGTTCTCCGCCGTTGTGTCCGCTACGTTCGAATGCCTGACATGTCACGAGGTAGTCACCTTCATCCAGTCCGCTCAGAGTTTGCGACATGGAAGCACTATAGTCCACATAGTATGCAGCGAAGAACTCTCCCACCCCATTATTAACTGCAGGATTAGGCGAGCAAGTCCATCCGTTGGCATTCGAGCCAAACGTGCCGTTGGTGATTTCTATCTTTGCAGCATCGTTTACCAAGGCATTGATATCCTCAGCCGAGAGCTGCGGATAAGCCTCGTCGAGAGCTTTTCCCAGTTCTTCCACGTCGGCTTTCAGAGTGGCAGCCAGTTCTTCAAGATTGGTGGCATTGCCCTTATTCGTGGTTATATCCTTCTCACATTTGCTGATTAGCGCTCTCACTGTAGCAACACTTTTTTTCTGCAGCAGTGCATTGCCTCGCTTAATCAGCCCCTTAATGTCGCTCCATGCCTGAAGCACATCCCATTCCGTTTGGTTGATCATCACAAACGAGCCATGCTGAGGCGACAGGTTTCCACTTAGACCGGCGGCCGGTTGCAGATTGCACAGCATGGCATCGGCAGTGTGGAAATGGAATCCGCGATTGCTGCTATAGTTCACATTGCCCACATTCCATACATCGTCGTTTATTCTGCGGAACACGCTCGAAGCCTCAAATCCGCTGCCGTCGGTAAACGAGCTGACGGGGTCGGCACTCCATACAGGGTTAAGCAAGTCGGCACAAGTGATGTCGCGTATGTCGCCGGCTGCATAGTCGCGATACGACATGTGGTAGAGCTGGTCGGTTGGCAGATAAACTATATCGGCGTCAAGAATGTTGTTCACGGTGTTGGCGCCATAGAGCATCTGGAACGACGTGATATTTGAAAATGCCCCATTAGCTTTCGATATATAGAAATGATCGCAATCGCCATTGTCGATGTTGCCTACAGCATAATAAATGTAAGGGTCGCCACCGATGAAAATAATCTGAGGAGCCCACACACGGCTCACCTTGTCGGCATTGAGGAGCCGTGTACCGCTGTTGTCGTAGATATCCGTCGGAGGATTATTGCGGAGATATTGCTTTACATCGCATCGTCGGTAAGTCCAGTTGATGAGGTCGTAGGAGCGGAACATCCCTATGGAATAGTTGCCCAGCATGCTTGTGCCGTTGTTGAGCGAGCCATAGAGGTCGGTGGTCACTATATAATAGCACCCGCGTTTTTCATCTTTGGCAAAGAATGCGTCGCGACACCACGGCAGTGTTGTGCCTATTCCTCTTATAATGCCGTCACCTCCGTTGAGTTCGTTATACACCAGTCCGTTGTCCTTCATTTTGCCTAATGCATAAGTGATAGTCTGTGACACCAGCGTCACTGTGCCCGTCTGCGGCACACGGTCGGGCATGTGGCAATAGAGGTATCCCACCGCGTTGTCGTCGGGAGCCACAACCACAGGGATTGCACTGTCGAACACGTTGAATGATTTTCCGTTCAACGAGAATGTACCCTGAAGTGTGCCAGTCTGCACAGGTTCAGAATCACGTTTCACAACTCTAAATTCATTATTGGAGAACTCCACATATCCTTCAACAGCCTCGTCATACGTCCATGTCACAACCCCATAGCTGCAAGTGGACGGCAGGTTGATTCGGTTGTGCATGTATCTTACGGCAAACGCGCTTTCCAATCCCTTGCGCACCATTGCAGCTCTCTCTTCGTCGCTATAGTTGATATCGGCAGATGCCGGTCGGCCAGAATAGAGCGCACCCACATCCTCCGTTGAGAGAGCCTCTGCAAAGATTTTGAAATTGTCGATCAGTGCATTGGTCATATATGCATCGCCTCCGAATGGTGAGCGTCCCAGCCAGCACTGGCTGACCGACGAAGCAAAAGAAGAGGGGCGCAGGCTGATGTTGGAAGTGCCAAGCAATGAGCCGTCCACATAGATGGAACAAGAATTGTCGCTCTGCACCACGCTGACCGAATGCCAAATGCCAGCCGACAGTCCCTTGCGCGAATTGGCCTGATAGGCTGTGCCATTTTTTATCTCATAATACCAGTTTCCATTGCCTGCGGCATTCACCATGCCGATGTATTGGCCTGTGCCGTTGGCAAAAGCAAATGCCCAGCAGAAACGCGACAACGAGTTGTTTGCTCCAAGGCATATATCAAAATGAATACTATAATTATTGGTCAGGTTTGCCAGCACGGTCTTGCCGGTGGCTGTTCCCAGGTCGGCATATCCAGCTGAATTGCCGGTGGAGAGCACACTGTTGCCATCAGTCATTCCCACTATGGCAGCTGTTCCTTCCATCATCATAGGAAATGTGCCAGTATCGTCGGACGACTTTTCGAATGAATAAGAAATCACAGGTTCGGGTATTGCAAGCATAGATGTGAAGCATGCAAACAACGCGATCAAAGCAGAAAATGATTTTTTCATAGCTATATTCTTATTATGGAATCAAATATAGGTGTTATTCTTAGGCATATTTATTAATCAACGACAAAGTTACGTTATTTTTTAAATGTTCTTACTATTTTTTATGTATTATTTTACTCAACTTTTTTAAGTTAAGACTTGATTTTTTTGAAAAATGTAAAAAACTACGAACATAGCGTTCGTAGTTTTTTCATAACTTTGCAAAAAATCAGAATACTATGCCTAAAACGAAGAACGCTATGCTGCGCTATCAGATACTCGACCGTCTGCTGAGCGACCGCTATCATAACTATTCACTCGACGACCTCACAGAGGCCGTTTGCGAAGAGCTTGCCGAGATTGATCCCAAGACCAACGGCATCACACGCCGTTCGATAGAGAAAGACATTGCCTTCCTGGAATTTGAAAACAAGCCAATGGCAGAGATCGAACGCTACACCGTGGATTCCTACAACCGCGAGAAGCAACGCACCACACGCAAGCACTGCCTGAGGTATGCCGACCAAGGCTTCTCCATCTTCAATCAAGACATGAGCGACGAGGAGCGCGAGCTCCTCTCCGGAGCGTTGTCGCTGCTTGGCCATTTCGAGGGTCTCCCCAATCTCGATCAGCTCGAAGCGCTTCGTTGGAAAGTGAAGCTCAAGCCAAGGAAGAACAAGGTCATCTCGCTGTCGAGGAATCCTATAGAAAAGTCCAACATCCTGGGTCAGCTCTTCAACACCATCATCCACAAGCAGGTGATACGCCTCACCTACCACCGTTTCAAGGAGCCTGAAGACACAGAGTTCGTGGTCAATCCCTATCTGCTTAAGGAATTCAACCGTCGGTGGTATCTCATCTGCAAGGACTACGACAGCGACACGGTGCGCAACCTGGCTATCGACCGCGTGGTGAAGGTTGAGCAACTCCCGTCGTACAAATATGAAGATCCTGATGGCAATGTGTGCAAGCGCTACGACGAGATTGTGGGAGTGACCTACCTTAGCGACAACCCTATCCAGCGCATCGTGTTTTGGGTAAGCGACGTTTCCGATGACTACGTAATAACCAAGCCCATCCACTTGTCTCAGCGCCTGCTCAAAGGCAAGGAGGAGGAAGAACTACGACAGCTCCATCCTTCCCTCAGTGGCGGCAGCTTCTTCTCTATCGAGTGTCGAAGGAACTATGAGCTCATACGCGAACTTATTGCTCTGGGTCCCGAACTCGTTGTGCTTAGTCCCGACGACATCATTGAGGAGATTGGCGGAAAAATCAAGAATATGGTGATGAGGTATTGTTTGCAATTATGAGAGTCGAAAGTCGAAAGTCGAGTGTCGAGAGTCGAGTGTCGAGAGTCGAGAGAGCCATGCGGACAGACTTACAATCAAAGTGCTGATGTAGTTGCAGGCAGACAGGAGCGCGGGCGGCTCGCCCGCTAAGATAATAAAGAAGTCCTATTTATTTTAATTTTTAAAGCGGATTTTTTGATTGTCCGAGCGGGCGAGACGCCCACACCCCTGAATTGTTACTATTTGAAAAAAGGTCATGCGGTTGGAAAAAGGGTTTTTGTCATGCAGACAGACTTACAATCAATATGCTGATGGAGCTGTAGGAAGACAGGAGCGCGGGCGGCTCGCCCGCTAAAATAATAAAGAAGTCCTATTTATTTTAATTTTAAAAGCGGACTTTTTGATTGTCCGAGCGGGCGAGACGCCCACACCCCTGAATTGTTACGATTTGAAAGGAGGTCATGCGGTTGGAAAAAGGTTGTTTGCCATGCAGACGGACTGAAATTCATATATGCTGATGTGGCTGCAGATAGACAGGAGCGCGGGCGGCTCGCCCGCTAAGATAATAAAGAAGTACTATTAATTAAAAAAAGAAGGATTCCAATTTTCTCCAACAGAACTCCAACTCCAATCTTCTGGACGTTGTACCAAATTTGCTTTAACAGGATTAAAATCAACATAACTAATAGCGTCAGCCATGTGCTTGGCATCTCTGATATATCTATCAAAATATTCAGACATCCAGAATTGACCAGTCCGCCGCAATAATTTATTTGCTTTATGAGCTGTATATGACTTCCACCTGTTAACAATGTCCGACAAATTACCATTGTTAATCATTTCTACGATAACATGCACATGATTTGGCATTATACACCAGCGAATAAGATTGTAATTTTTTGTATGACCATATTTAAGTGCTTCAGTCACCAATGAAGCAATTCTATGGTCCTTCAGATCACAACACCCATATCCAGAATCTTCGTATTGATAAATCAATTGTCTTAAATGTAGCATCTTCGGATCTGATGCTTTCGTCTGTTTATCAATAGACAATTGTTCTTTCCATTTATCAATTACTTTTTTGGGAACAGAGTCGTATAGACGAAATGAAATAGTTTGAATTTGACGTCTTTCTATATGAGGCAAGTAACCACGGTCATGGTAACAGGTCTCTTCTATGTCGTCATGTAGATTAATCATTTTTATGGGATTTTTTGATTGTCAAAGCGGGCGAGACGCCCACACCCCTGAATTGTTACGATTGGAAAGGAGGTCATGCGGTTGGAAAGAGGTTGTTTGTCATGCAGACGGACTTACAATCAATATGCTAATGTAGTTGCAGGAAGACAGGAGCGCGGGCGGCTCGCCCGCTAAGATAATAAAGAAGTCCTATTAATTAATTTTTTAAAGCGGACTTTTTGATTGTCAAAGCGGGCGAGACGCCCACACCCCTGAATTGTTACTATTTGAAAAAAGGTCATGCGGTTGGAAAGAGGCGGATTGCACCGAAGATGAGTAAATAGTAAATACCCAACCCTAAAAAAATAGTAAATCGTAAATTCCCTTGTCTTGTCAACGAATCTTATTCAGTGCCTGTCGTAGTCCGTTGATCTCGTCGTCGGTTGTAGCCCAACTGGTTACAAATCGGCAGAGCATATTGTCGGCATCGACTGGTTCCCAGTATTCATAAACGATTGTCTGCTTGAGAGGTTCAAGGAATTTATTAGGAATTACTACGAACTGTTGGTTCGTAGGAGAATCGTTATACATCTGGAACCCAGCCTCTTCAAACACCTGCCGCATGGTGTGTGCCATATCGATGGCATGCTTGGAGATTCGGAAATAGAGGTTGTCGGTGAACAAGGCGTCGAACTGCACTCCCACGAGTCGTCCCTTTGCGAGCAGTGCCCCATGGCGCTTTATGCTGGTGAAGAAATTGCGAGGAGGATTGCCCTTAGGGAATACCACAGCCTCTCCGCAGAGCGCTCCCACTTTTGTTCCTCCGAAATAGAACACGTCGCAATGACGAGCCAGCCACTTCACATCCATATCACATTCGCGAGCCATCATTCCGTAGCCCATGCGCGCCCCGTCGATGAAGAGTGGCAATTTGTATTCCTGACACACGTTATACACCGCCTCGAGTTCATTCTTGGAATATAGAGTTCCGAGTTCGGTAGGGAACGTAATATACACAGCACCCGGTTGCACCATGTGGGGATATGTCTCGTCGGCATAGAAGCGCTGGAGATAGTTTTTCAGGTCGTCGGCTTTCATCTTGCCGTCGCTGCCTGGAATGGTTATTACCTTATGTCCTGAATTTTCAACTGCTCCCGACTCATGCACTGCGATATGTGCCGTCTGCACTCCTATCACGCCATCGCCGGTGGCAAGGATTGAATCGAGCACCGTGGAATTGGTCTGTGTGCCGCCTACGAGGAATTCCACGTCGGCTTTCGGGCATTCAATACATTCTCTGATTTTTTTACGAGCGCTGTCGCTCCACTGGTCGAAACCATAAGATGTGCTTTTCTGGTTGTTTGTGTCAATCAGATGCTGAAGCACGTCTTGATGTGCTCCGTTGTTGTAGTCGCTGTCGAAATGAAACATTAGATTTGAATGAATAATGAATAATGAATAATGAAATCTGCGATTAAAAAAGACACAGAGCTAAGCTTGCCTATGCTATGTTGAGATGAAACAGATTCGGCATTAGCCAAAAGTTGTTTTAGTCGTTGATTGCCTGCTTGATTTGCTGCACTATTTCCTTGGCATATACAGGCGACTCTCCAGTTCCCACGCTTATGCGTATGATGTCTTTGTCGGGCAACGTTGTGAAAATCTGTATGAGATAGTCGCTCGGCAGATATACATTGGCATAGTTGCTGAATGCCACGTCGGTGATTTGGCTAATAGGCACCTCCTCCGAATTGACCACGAGCATTTTTTTCTCTTTATATACGAGTATGGAGCCGTCGGAGCGATTACCCTGCGTGGGATTCACCACAATGATATCATCGGGCTCGCCATATCTGGCAATGAGTTCATCCACACTTGTCACAGGCTTTTCCTTAGCCTTCAGTCTGCGATTACGTCGCCACTCCAGCAGCACTACCATGCAGATGAACACTGCAAGAAGCACAATAGAAAGTATTAAAGAATTGTCGGGCATAATCAAAACAAATTTTTCGCAAATTTATGCATTAATAATGAAAGGAACAAATTATTTTTTCTTTATCTTTGCAGTGTTTTTTTTACAAACACTAATTAGAACTCAATTATGCGCAGACTTACATTTATCATTATGGCAGCCATAGGCTTCGGCATAGCCATGGCAGCATGTTCACAAAACAAAAAAGGAGATAAAGAGATGAAAGAAGAGACAACAGTCAAGACAGACAATGATGGCAAAATCCTCGTGGCTTATTTCTCTGCCACAGGCACCACGAAGAAGGCAGCCGAGCAGCTGGCCGGCATCATCGGTGGCGACCTCTATGAAATTGTTCCTGAGCAGCCATATAGCGATGCCGACCTCGACTGGCACAACGACCAATCGCGTTCGAGCATTGAGATGAAAGACCTCACATCGCGTCCTGCCATCAAGGGCACAGTTGAAAACCTCGCCGACTACACAACGGTGTATATAGGTTTCCCTGTGTGGTGGTACACTGCCCCAACCATTATCAACACGTTCATAGAAAAGAACGACTTGAAGGGCAAGACCGTGTCACTCTTTGCCACATCGGGCGGCAGCACCATCGAGAAAGCAGACTCCGACATGAAGGCAGCCTATCCGGAGCTTAACTGGAAGCCAGGCAAACTTCTCAACAGCATCGACGAGAAAGAGATTCGCGAGTGGACAAAATAAGAAACTGAGTAAAACAAATCGCCTTGAAGCCATCCTGGTTTCAAGGCGATTTGTTTTTACGGGTATGAAGCCCAAAAGAAAAATGTGGGCAACTATTTCTTCCATGCTCCGATGACGTCGCCGATATAGAACGAATGGATGCCAGCCGGGAAGTGTGCATACATATTTTTAGGCACGTCGCTCTTGAAATATTGCTGTTCAAACGGTGCGGCATACATAGTGCGACATTCAATAACCATCGTTGCCTCGGTGTAGTAAGGAGTGCCGTTTTCGGTGTAGGCAGTGTGCAGTCCGAGGGCAGCAGCCTTGTCGCCGTCGCGTCCGCTCTTTTTGCCCATATATTCCAACACATTTGGGTTGTCGAAAGCCATAACGGTGAAATACTCCGAGTTATCCATAAACTCCTTGGTATAGCGTTTTTCAGCCACATATACAGTGAGGGCAGTATGTCCCCAGAGTGTGCCTATACCGCCCCATCCTATGGTCATGGCATTGCTCTTCTCTTTATCACCGGCACACACGAGCAAAGCGTCGCGAAACCAACTGAAACCGTTATCCTCAAAGTCATAGACGGGGTTGAACGACTTAAATCCATTCTCCTCTTGTGCCGTGGCACACACACTGGTCATCATCATAGTCGCCAGTGCCAAAACAGAAAAAATACGATTCATAGATATTACAAATTGTTTTCCGCCACCTTGAATAGTGTTCCTGTAGGGCAGAGGAACCGGCAGTAAGGGCGCGGGATGAATATAGATGTTATGATTGAAGCTGCTGCGAGGCATATTACCACGATTGAAGCCGACTGGAAGATGAACGCCGTGAAGAATTCATAGTCAATCCAGTCAAACCAGAGTCCTGCCACCATCAGAGCCATGAGAACAATCCAGAGCAACTGTCGGAACCATGTGAGATATTTCAACACATTCCTTGGCAACGATATTTTATTCTTATTGAGTTTTCCAGCCAGGTCCTGCAGCGAACCAAACGGACATACGTTGGCGCAGTAGTAGCTTTTCTTCTTGAATAGCGGATAGATGAATGCCACTATGAGCATCAGGATTATCACAATATCCATCCACAGGTTGAATCCGTTGGCTGCGATTCGCAAGAAGACGGTATAGTTGAGGAATGTGCCACACCAAAATCCGAGCACTGCCACATTGAGAATCATCTGAATGATGCGCATGGTTTTATTCTTAAAGAAAAGCGGAATCAAAGCAGCCATCAGCACCACAATCAGCCCGGCTATTGTCTTGGCATTAAGTCCGTTGCCACTGGAAGTATCTACTGGGTGTTCAGCCACGTATGCCAGTCCGGCTTTCACATTTTTCTTGATAGCCTCTGATGAGAATGTGGCGCCGCTAACGGCATCCACCTCCGTCTTGAGAGCCTCATCAACCGTCTTACCCTTCCAATGAGCCACGATCACACGTGCCTCTTCAAAGAAATCGGGAGTTTCCTTGTTTGGCAGTGGCTTCACATCCAGCACCACCCCATCCTTCACGCTGATTTCCATTGGCACGGTGCCGGCATATCCCTGCACGTCTGCACATAGCGATGTGGTGTTGACCACAGTGGTGCCGTCGTCCATCACCTTGAGCACATCGGCTGGCTCTGCCTCTTTAGCAATGGTGTCGACCGTCGCTTCCTCTTCATTGTTTACTTCATGTCCAAGGACCTTCCCGTCTCTTTGCATAGCTGCCACGAGAATCACTGCTATACACGTAAGCAGCATTAGCAATTGTCTGAATAATTTCATGATTAGTTCTCTTTGTTTCTGATTTGTGCAAAGAAAAGATGAGGAAGCCTTTTGGCTTCCTCTCTTTATTTGTCTGTCTGTTTGTTTATTTCTTTATTTGTCCCACAGTCTTACCATTCTTTGGCGGCACACCAGGTTGTATTCTTGAATTGTTACCTGTGTTTGGCTGAGTTCCTGTCTGAAGTGCAGGCTGGTTGGTTGTAGATTTCTGAGTAGGGTTAAACCTGTTTGGTGTATTCTTACCAGGACGCGACTGTATAGTTGTTGGAGTAACAGTTTTACCGTTAGGGTTATTTTTTCCTACATAGTCAGCAGATGACTGTGCTGATGCAGTGAGAACCATAACACTCATCAATGCGATAGACAATAATTTCTTCATCGTTCTTTAATTTTAATTAGGTTAAAAATGGGTTTATATCTCTCAATAATACTATGATTATTATTATTTTGATTGCAAATATAACGATTTTTATTTAAAAACAAGTATTTTGTAATATTTTTTTTAAAAAAACACATTTTGCATATATTTTAGACATAAATGATGGTATAAAGTTTAAAACAAAAAACAACATTTTTATTCTTTTTTTGAATAGTTGTTTAAAATTCGTAATTTTGTGGGAAGTTAAAGAAGTTAGGGAAGATATTACAAAAAAAGAAAAAACATGGATATAGCAATTTACACACTTACGTCTGAGCTGCACAATGAGGAGGCAGTGAATTCAGTTACAAAATCGTTTCTCGATAGTTTGCAGACAGAGCATTCGTTTAAGGGAAGCAACTATTCCGACTATGGAAGCCATGAACTCAATCTGATTTTCGTTCGCACCGGCGGCACTGAGAGCGTGTTCCTGCGTTTGCTTGAATCGGGCCAACTACCCACCGACAAGCCTTTCTATCTTCTCACCTCGGGCAAGAGCAATTCGCTCGCCGCATCTATGGAGATACTGTCGTTTCTGAGGCAGAAGGGTCTGTCCGGCGAGATTATTCATGGCAGCAGCAGCTACATTAGAGAACGAATCAACATCCTCTTCACAGTCAGCAAGGCATTCAAAGAACTTCGCGGCATCAAGCTCGGCATCATAGGCAAGCCGTCGGACTGGCTGATATCAAGCACCTACGACCCTGCATCCGTAGCAGACAAACTGGGAGTTAGGCTCATAGACATACCAATGGACGAACTGCTTCAGACGATGAAGAAAACAGCCATTAAAGAGCCATCGGAAACGAGCGACAGAGATTGTATTCGCCGGTCGCTGCCCGTGGCAAACCAGATTTACAATGCTTTGAAAACCATAGTAGAAGACAAATGCCTTAGCGGGCTCACCATCCGCTGCTTCGACCTCCTCACATCAGTCAAGAACACGGGTTGTCTGGCACTGGCAAAACTCAACAGCGAAGGTATCGTAGCTGGATGCGAGGGCGACGTGCCTACCATGCTGACGATGGCCATCGCACGTGCTCTGACAGGCAAGTCGGGCTTTCAGGCCAATCCGTCGAGCATCAATCCCGAAACCGGTGATATGATATTCGCCCATTGCACCGTACCGCTAAATATGGTGGATGCTTACGAACTCGACACCCATTTCGAATCGGGCATCGGCGTGGGCATCCGGGGCAAGATGCCCGAAGGCGGAGTGACAATCTTCAAGGTGGCGGGCGACCTGAAGCGCTGGTTCGTGGCTGAGGGCACTCTGGAAAAGAATCAAAACGACCCCGACCTCTGCCGCACACAGATAGTGGTCAGGCTCGACCATGCCGAAGACGTCAATTATTTCCTCACCAATCCAGTCGGGAATCACCACGTCATCCTCCTCGGACGGCACAAAAAACTGATAGAAAGCTTTTTTGAATGAATAATTTTTGTTTGGACTGTTAACCAGCACAATGCCACATTCTGCCCTGGCGCTTCCGTACTTTAATATTCGTTGTTTCAACTCTTCCATATCCGTTTAAGGATTTTTTCTGACTTCAACAAATCAATCTATAACATCAATTCGTCATGCCATAAAATCCAATGATTCAGATAAAATAATGACAAATGCTTTGTATGTAAAAATGAAATAGTTATTTTTGCATTCAGTAAACCAACCTTATTCTGATTAATTATGAAAAAGCTATTATTGATAGGCATCCTTGTCGCCTTGAGTGGTATGACATTGGCACAGTCCACAATGAAAGTAAAAACCATTAAGGAAACCACAAAAATAAGTTCATCAGTAGGGAGCACGATTGAGGTGGACTATCCTGCTTCCTCAAGCACATCTCTGAATTCTAAAATATTGAAATTCATTGTCAGCATAATGGATGTTAGCAGATATGCTGGCTGGACTAATGATGCGTCCAAACCCAAGATGCAGGTAACCGACATGCCGACATTCCGTAAATTCACGAAGGAATACACCAGGATCATAGCAAACCAGGGCAAAAAATATGCAGCAGAGGAGGCAAGTTATTCGGAAGCGGAAGAAGAAGACATCTACGTTGTGAAAAACCATGAACTGACTATAAAAATGAAGGCTCAGGGCAATAAGTTTATATGCTATGAACTTTTGAATGAAGCAATCGACAATAATTTTGTGATATATTCAAAAGACTACTACATAGTTAAGAAAAGCGATGGGAAGCCCGTGAAACAAGTGATTAAGAGTCAATACAAAAAGCAGTTTTACAACCTTCTTTCAAAGAACGTAGAGAGAGATGCCAAGTATGTGTTCTTAGAATCTGTGCCGGAAGAAGCAGTCGCCTATACCACATGCTTCTGGATGGACAGCCGTTACATCCACTTCTACTACTCAGATGAGGAAGAGACAGACACATGGTTCGACATCAAGCTTCCTTTGAGCCAGGTCAGGCCATATCTAACCGACGAGATGAAAGCATTAATCAAGTAAAAACCCAAACAATATAACTTTTTATGAAACGCATTTCACTTTTCATTGCATCGATTACATTGTCGATGGCATGCATGGGGCAGACAAAACCCGAGAAATTCATTGGCATTGCAGCTATAGCAAACGACACATCCTACTATGCCCAGCAAGCAGAAGCATGGCATGGAGAAATACTTAAAAACCCGAAGAATGAGACTGCCTGGAAATATTATTACATGGCAAGTCATTATGTCACATGGTTTCAAGATGAAGAAGGCACAGAAGAACACCCTTTAGACCACATCATGCAGGAGATGGGCAAAGCCATTCCCGACACCTACACCTACAACTACTGTATGTACAGGGAGACGAGGCTGACAGACGGAGGTGACACCTATGCCGACAAAGCATTGAAGATGTTGCCAAAGGAAAAGGATTTCTTCGACTACGACATTTGGACTACCTATCTTTTTCTTCACAATCGGATAGACGAGCTGAGACCACTTGCCAAGTCATACTACAACAGCGGTATCTATTCCAAGTTTGTTCTTGAAAGCAGCAGCAACGAGCTGGCCGCTCTGGAGCCAAACGCCATTTATGTAGGTACAGCCGATATTGACTTCATTCCAAAATTATTGCTGATTTATGGCAAGGGAGAACGTACTGACGTGAATTTGGTATTAGGAGGTGCAGCACTCCTCGACGAAGACCATCTTAACTATACTCTCAAGTCGCTCAACATAGACGAGCCATTCGAGATTGAGATAGACGAGGATTTCGCATCTCTCTTTGAAAGCGATGAAGAGCTTGACGAATATATGGATTCATATTCTTATTATACTTATGATACCGTACACTTCATCTACAAGTTTATCATGAGCCGCACAGGACGTCCTATGTATTTCTCGCGCTTCAACAACAAGGAGCATTACCCATGGTATAACTATCTGGATGGCGACGGATTCGCCCTACGCTACAGAAATTCTTCAACAATGGTAAACATCAACGAAGTAGTGGAAATCATAAAAACAAACTGTGAGGAAAAATACAATTTGGATTTCCTCCGTCGCCCCACAAAAGACGAGGCATGGATAAGTTGTGAGACATTGGCCGGTATGTGGGTCGAAGTGCTCGACTGGCTTGCCGTGAAGTACAAAAAAGATGGGGACACTAAAAAACTGAAATCCACAACCGACCTTCTTAGAACTATCTATGAAGGTATGGGCTACACCAGCGAGGAAGTTGACAACATGATGCAAGAAACCGAGGATTTCATCGAAGACAACCAAGTGGTGTTAAAATAATATTGAGAAATACATTCGTATTCAATATTCAATAAAAACAAGAAAATCGTTTACTACGATAAACGAATTTAGTATAAAAATGGTTACCAAGATAAGCGATTTTCGTATATTTTGGTTATTGCAGTAAACGATTAAACTCAAACAATCCATTATAACGAGCTAAATGACCAATTCGGATTAACTTATTGGATATTTGTAAAACTTTTGAAACATTATTTTTACATTCTGTAACAAAATTAGTTCCATATCCTTTTGATTTTTAATTATATTGTTTAATTTTGCAGAAAGAAGAGGAAAAACAACAAACAACCCTAAATATATGAAAAAAACACTACTAACCTCGCTTTTTGCATTATTGACAATTATAACTAATGCACAAGAACTCAAGAACGGCACCTACTGGGTTCAGAATGTCAGTTCAGGAGGATTCATCTCATCAGGAGCCAACTGGGGCACACGCTGCGTGCTGTCGCCTCACGGCATTGACATTAAGGTGACAAACGACAATGGTAAGTACACCCTCGGCACACAGATAAAAGGCAACGGCTCTGGCATGGCTCTCCGTCCATCGGACGGCTATATGGACCAGAGCGGCACGTGGACCATCCAGCCTGTCGGCGACGGAACATACACCATGTTCAACGGAACGAACTATTTCGGCTACTCAGCAACGAACGCCCATCCATGGGTGCCACGGCTCGACTTCACCGACCCTTCTGCCGAATACACCCACTGGCGATTCTGGAGCAAGGAAGAACTGCTTGAAAGCATGAAGGCTGCCACTAAGGACAATCCCGTGGACGCCACATTTCTCATCAAATCGCCCGATTTCCTCTTTAGCGACAACCGTATATTATCTTCCAAGGTGTGGGGCAGCGACTTGACAGACACCGGAGGTAATGCCGAAGGCGACAGTTATCTGCGCAACAATGCCGTGGCAGAGCAGTTCAACAAAGCCACGTTCGACATCACTCAGAAGCTGACCGATATGCCAAACGGCGTGTATTCGCTCAGCGTTCAGGGATTCTACCGCAACGGAAGCAACACGGTGGCAGCTGCAGCCCACAAAAACGGCAGTGAAAAGCTCATCCCTTATCTCTATGCAGGAAGCAGTAAGAAGGCTCTGCCGTCGGTCTACAAAGAAGCAAAGACATCGTCGAATGGAGGATGGAACTACAGCACCACTGCAGGCTACGTGCCAAACGACATGGCCGGTGCAGCCGCCTGCTTCGACTCCGGGAACACTTATATCACAACCATCACCGATATAGTGGTGCTCGACGGGCAGCTGACCATAGGCATCGCCAAGCCAAACACCACAGTGGCAAACGACTGGACATGCTTCGACAACTTCACTCTCACATATTATGGTGAGGGTGACATAGATATTCTCAAGCAGCAAGCACTGAGCAAACTGGCTGAATACGACTCGAAGAACACCACCGGCGACACCGAACTGAGCGATGCAATCAGTACACAGCGCACAGCGGTGAACAACGCAGAAAGCATAGACGAAATACTAAGCGCACTCGATGAAGCAAAGAAAGCATACGGATTCTATGCCACGAAGCCAGAGCCAGCCGACAAGCCTCTGAACGTGTCGGACATGATTATGGACAACCCATCGCTTGCCGACGGAAGCAAAGGATGGAACGTCACACTGACCAACAACGAAGGATTCAACCAGAAATGGAGCACCTACACCAGTGGAAACTATTCACTGCTTGAGGCATACGCAGGTTTTTCAGAACTGGAACTGACAGAATACGGACTGACACAGACGGTGTCGCTCTCTCCAGGCATGTATCGCCTGAAGGCAAATGCATTCTTCCGTTATGGAACGGCCTACAACACCGACCTTTCCGAAAAGGGAATGGAGATTTCAAAGGCATATATGTTTGCAGGAGAGAACGTGAAGCAAATCATGCGTCTGGGCGATATAGAAGCAGCCACGTATGCCAATTCAATGGCAAAGGCAGCCACGGCATTTGAAAGCGGAGAATACATGAATTCACTCATATTCACCGTGGAAGAGCCGACAACCATGGATGTGGGTTTCTCTGGCGACTTCGACTACTATCGCTCATGGTTCATACTGGGTCCGGTGGTGCTTGAAAAGATAAACGATGCAATACTTGAAGCCGAGGAGATTGCCAACTTCGGAAACGTGAAGAAAGAATATTTGAGGAAATGGAAGAACTATACAGCCATCACCAACCAAGCACTCGACCACTCCGAATTTGACGCATATCTTGATGACATCACAACTAACAGCAACAACATCACAGACAAAGCACAACTGTTGGCAAAAGACACCGAAGTGAGAAACGAGGTTACGAAACTCATTAAAACCGGCACCACAACGTCGGGACAGTTCGACCTGACAACCTTGATCGACAACGCGTCGTTCACTAAGGGCACTGAAAGCTGGATCGTGAAAAACGGACTGGGATGGGCAGATTGTGGCACTGTGGAGACATTCAACTCTGTGTCCGGCAACATACATCAGATACTGAAAGGCATGCCAGCCGGCAGCTATACACTGAAAGTGCAGGCATTCCAGCGTCCGAAATCGTTCATCAAGGCCATGAACGACTATGAAGCAGGCAATAGCGAGGTGACGGCAAAGATGTATATAGGCAACAACACACAAGTAATCAAGAATATACACGACGAGGCACGTGTGCGTCCAACCCGCCAGGAAAGCGATGTGGCTGGTGCATTCAACCGCAGCGTGCCAAACACCCTTAACGGTGCCAGCGAAGCATTCAAAGCCGGACTATATTGGAACATATTGCGTGCCGACATAAGCGAAGACGGCGACATAGAACTCGGCATCACTTATTCCGACTGCTACAGCAGCAACTGGATTTCGTTCGACAACTTCAAACTCTATTACGGAGCAAAGGCAGAAGACATCACACTGAGTCAGACAGAGAAATTCACGATTGCCGAAGACACCTATGCCAACGTGAGCACCGACATAGTTCTGAAGGCAGGGCAACTGAATGCACTATGTGTGCCATTCGACCTCGACCCATCAGTGTTTGAATCGGCATGGACACTCATCAAGGTGGACTACGATGCCGAGGCACAGACCCTCGTGGGCACAGTGGCTCCGACCCACGATTTGAAAGCAGGCACCCCATGCTTCGTGCGAGTGGCAAGCGACATGAAGCTACAAGCCAACGACGTGGTGGTTCATGCAGCACTGCCCGACAGCCTGCCAATAGCATGGGAAGGTGGTTCGATGGTGGGCTACTACGGCAAGAACTCCCTCACGAGGGCATACCGCCAGGACGATGGCAATGAGGACATGGTCTACAACATAACTAAGCTGAATGCCCCTGGCTACAAAACCATGATTCTGCTTCCAAGCGACATAACAGGCAAGGTGAAAAACATGCAGCTGCAAGAGGTGGGCTACGAAAACATGGACATAACCGTGAATCTGGAGAATGAGAAAGCACGCAAATTCATCAACACCGTGCGCTACCCATCTGCACTTTCCGCCACACGTATTGCAGAATACAATGCTGGTCCGCCAGCACGACGCGACGAGCCGAACACCGCGGTTATTCCAGTGCCGTATTCCGACCGTACCACCACATTGGAATACAGCCTGTCCGACGATTTTGCAGATGCAACAACAATGAGCATTCCTGCCAAGAGCGACTTTGCAGAGATAGCCAACCTCATTCCGCAGAACACATATTACTATCGCATGAAGAACGGCGGAAGCATCGTTGGCAATGGTCAAATTCACACAGAAGGCAACCTACGCATGATCAAGGTACCATCGGTGAGCAACGTGCGCGATCTGGGAGGCTGGCTCACTCTCGACGGCAACCGCGTGAACTACGGCAAGGTGTATCGTGGCGGGGAGATGAACGCAGGTCATGAAATCACGGAAGCCGACCGCAAGGAACTGCGCCGACTGGGCATAGGCGCCGAGGTGGACTTGCGTCAGGACGTTGATTTCGGAGGAACCATCATATCCACATCAGCACTGGGAAGCGACGTGCCATACGTATATCTGAACCAAAGTATGTTCGCCGATGATGCACTGCAACAAGACATCGACAAATACAAGACCATCTTCCCATTCATACTCAACAACCTGCGAGAGGGCAAGTCGGTTTACTTCCATTGTATATGGGGAGCCGACCGCACAGGAGCCACAGCATTCCTGCTCGAAGGCTTGATCGGACTTACTCTCGACCAAATGTACAAAGACTATGAACTCACGTCGTTCTCTATTGCCGGACTACGTGAAAAGACTGGTCTCGACAGCAAGTTCGATTATATAAACACTCTGCCGGGCAAAAAACTGCAGGACCGTTTCTTCTACTACTGGAACAGCGTGGTGGGCATCCCTGCTGAAGACCTCTGCGAATTCATACAGATTATGACGAACGGCACATCGAGCCTCGTGACTGAGATCTCTGAAATCAAGACCGACGACTCAGATGTGTTCAACACAGAAGGAGCAACATATTATTCCATCGATGGCCGACGTCTGTCGGGATTACAGCCAGGCCTCAACATCATAAGAACTGCCGACGGAAAGGTAAGGAAAATTTATAAAAGTTTATAGTTGAGAGTCGAGAGTCGAGTGTCAAGAGTTGAATCGATATACCGACAATCTTCTTTAACTTCCGAGCGAAACGATAACTTCTCTAACTTAACGTGAGTTCGACGAATTTTAAAATAGTGTAAGTTGATTATCTACAGTTCTTTCCACACAGATGCATGGTTTCTTTGGAAAGAAGCAATATGTAGATATGGCTCCCAACATATTTACAATGAAGT
>Ga0247611_10000175_pt1 | contig 132789 bp, 178 predicted proteins | sample 177DNAGHGhighgp2_FD_192422 | JGI IMG/M metagenome (GOLD analysis project Ga0247611, IMG submission 192422) | Sheep rumen microbial communities from Palmerston North, Manawatu-Wanganui, New Zealand - 1770 DNA GHGhigh gp2 | ecosystem: Host-associated > Mammals > Digestive system > Stomach >...
ACCAAACTTTCTATCTAAACAAATAGTGTCTTATATCATCATTTACCGCTGACAACAGCAACCAAACTTTCTATCTAAACAAATAGTGTCTTATATCATCATTTACCGCTGACAACAGCAACCAAACTTTCTATCTAAACAAATAGTGTCTTATATCATCATTTACCGCTGACAACAGCAACCAAACTTTCTATCTAAACAAATAGTGTCTTATATCATCATTTACCGCTGACAACAGCAACCAAACAATAAGGGATATACCATGATTAGATTCAAAAAAGATAGTAGATTTAATAGACATTCAAACATTCTTGAACGCTCAAACAAAAAAGAATTTCTCGGATTCGGAAAAAAGAAAGCAAAAGACACCACACTTGATTGGAGCAAAGCTTCAAAAATTATTGAAGCTGAATTGCAGAATTATATAAAAAGATATTCTGACATTGATTGGTATCCTAAAAAACCTAAAGTCAGAGAAGACTACCTTACTATATCATCTATGACAGGCACAACTCTTCAAATAGTTAAAAGTGGTGGTGTCATTGTTTATTCACACGATCTGCCAAACAAAAATTTTGACTGGTCAATCGAAGATGGCAAAGTAAAAGGTCTTGCAAAGGCTTTTGATGTTTTCAGGGCTATGGATAAAAAACAAGGCGAGATTAACGCAGAAAAAAATAAAAAATATCACAAAGAATCACTGTCAAGAAAACGCCATTTTGAAAGCAGAAAGCGTCGTATGTTTAAAGAAGGCGCTGGCGCTGGTGTACTAATTCAAGTCCCACATATTGAAGGTGAAATAGTTTCAGTAGAAAAAGACACGAAGAATGATGGTTGCATTCTTGTAACACTCAAAAATGCTAAAATGGAAGATTGTACATTAAGCACATATTATAATTCAAGCGAATGGGAACGTGACTTTACAAACGGAAACGTTGTTCTATATATAGCGTTAGATGAAGTTTATGAAAATGGTGAAGAAATAACTACTGATGAAATTATTAATGATATTGAATTATATAACTGGAAACATGACGACATTACAATAAGTCACGGTGGTGGATACGTTCACAATTCATTAGAAGGTGAATGTCATGGTGATGTGTTTGACGGCATTGTTTATGAATGGAGATATAATCACCGTCCAGAAGTTGTTCTTAAATCAAAAGGTACATATTACTATTATGGAACTTTAGAAGAAATTGATTTCGATTTTGATAGCCAAATCGAAGAATATTACGAAGAATCCGAATCTGATTGGATGAATGATGAAAATGACGATCTTGTTGATGATGATGAAATTTAATCTTTTTCGTCATTAAACACATTAAGGCATGGATTAATCCATGCCTTTTTTTTGCTTTCTGAAATTTCAAATAAATGCTATCATCACATGCTTTTGTCGAACAACATCCACATAAAACAACGGAAATCAATATGCGAAACAAAATGCAATGCACGCTCGACAGACAAACAGACACATTCACTGCATCCCAAAGCATTGAACAAACGACGGCGACATCCAGACATTACACACAAACAAAGTCATCACCAAACAATTACAGACTTTGTGGTGACGAGTGCGTAATATGTCATCACATCGGTAAAAACCAAAGATACGCAGTCATCGAATCATTCCACGCTCATGCACTCAAACAAATAGGCAACGACCTCTTTGCTGTCACTTTCAGTCATAATCTTAGCAAAAAGCATGTCGTCGTCGTCGATGTCAGAACAAACAAACAAGTCTGGCTATGCTCATTCGCCGCAGCACTGTACTACATGTCAACAAAGACAGACAAAAAATTCCTGCGAATCCATTGCAAAAAATACGCATACCAACTCTGCGACATCACCGATAAAAAATGTCAATTTTTTATTGACATCACTTTCCCATTGTGCTACACAGGTTTTCAGATACACACAATGTCGTGTGTGTCTCTCGGAAAACAAACATGCAATCAATGGAGAATGCACCATGACAACTAGCAAAGAGATCAAAATCAGTCGCATCGTTAGACACAACACATCTTGCGGTCAAAGCGTTGAAGCCGCAACGAAATATGCAGAAGATCTGCTCAAGAAATACGACAAAGACACTGCATCCCTCATCATAAGATTCCGTGATGATTTCGGAAAAGAAGACATTTTCCTTCTCGAAAACTTTTCTTGCGCCGTTGAATTTTATGGATGGAATAAAAAAGAAAGTGAGCAATTCGTCACAGATTTCGTCGAAAAAGCTTACCAGCAGGGACGTATTGACGTTGACAATTACTTTGGCGATGTTGAATACGCAAAAAGACTAACCCGTTCCAAAGTGCAATACGTCCTGCTCGACAGCACAGATCCATTCTATAACTCGATTTGGGGGCAAATTCCAACCGATGTCGCCGAGAAGTGCTGCGACAAAGTTAAGGCTCGTATTGCAATCGGCATGTAATCACAGAAACACAAACACACAGCAACTATAAGGAGAACAAACAATGATGCAGACAACGACTATTAAATGCTTTGGATGGAATCAGCACTTCGATGGCAAATACACTCGCATTGACGACGATTTTGTTACTGAAATCGAGTTTAAACACAAATATGGCATGGATGACGAACACCTCGCCAAAAAAGCATGGCAGTTCGCCTACAATGAAATAACTGAATGGGACGACGAAAACTGGATTGACACCAAGGTTTTGTCTCGCATCTCTCTTTGTGGAGAACATGGTGAATTTGAAGTGGACTCAATTCACCAATATCCAAGCTATGTTGACTAATTGGTATTCGGAGGTAGCATCATGGAGATAAAATTTTCAAGTGAAGATAAGTTCATAAAAGAAGATGCAGCGACAAGACGCAAGAAGCATTATGTCAATGTGAATGCTTTTATCGGAGATAAAAATGTCGCTCATGCTACGTTTGAGTATTTCACAGAAACAGATAATGGTGAAGACACAATCATCTGTGAAGACGGTTTGTGTGAAGCCTATATGAGTATCCTTTATGTTGAAAAGGAATATCGTGGACAAGGCATAGGAACGGTTTTATTGCATCATTGCATTAAGATGTGTGATGACTTATGTCTTAGAAGTTGTGTTGTGTTAGCACCTGATAATATTAGGGCAAAAACATGGTATAAATCCATCGGTAATGAAATATCGGATGACATCAATTGGTCACATGTTGATCAGGGATATGGTGTATTTCGAGTATTTTTATGACACAGAGCTTGAACGGTGATAGCTAGGTTGCTATCGCATTAACAAAATCTTGCACGACGCATGATTAACCTAGGAGAATGTAACAAGGTTTTGTCTCGCATCTCTTTTTGTGGCGAACATGGCAAATTCGAGGTGGATTCAATTCTCCAATATCCAAGCTATGTTGACCAATTTGTGTCAAAATTTATTGACATGTAATGATCAACATGCTATAACCGAAGCATAATCCTGACTGCAATGTCGCCGTCAGGATTCTTAAACTCTCAATCGCAATGAGGTATCGCGATGAAAAAAAATCAGAAAATGTCAGTCATTCGTTTCGCCACAATCCAGCTCGCAAATGGTGACAAAATCCGAGCTTTCCACCAAAGCAACGAGATGTGCGAAATGCACTCTTTCCAGACTTGTGACCAACTCGTTTACAACGATAAGTGGATCATCGGATACTCACACAAGACAACAAAAGAACAGCTCTCAGACGAATCAGCAGAAGAAATCGCAAATGATATCGCCTACTACTATCGCAAAGACACCAATGAAAAAGTTTCCTGCATCATCATCAACGACGACTACATGGCAATCAAACGCAACGGAGATTTTGATGAGGATAACACACTGTCTCGATTCTTTTACTTTCACGTCGGCGATGATGGCTATGTCCAGTCTTACACAAAGAGCGAGACAGACAAATGCCGTTATCTTGCACCTATCCAGCACAGCTTAGTACTTGGAATTTAGCCAACAAATATCAGAACGATCTGCCTACCGAATCAGGTAGGCTTTTTTTTGTCTTCAAAAACCTCAAAAATTTGACACGTTTTCCACCCGTGATAAAAGCACAGTCACACCGCAATCATGCGGCATCTATCACAGGAGATTTCACAATGAACGGAACAAACGGTTACTCACTCTTTAACGAATCATCCAGAATGCAGGCAGCAAACAACGACTGGCAGAGCAAATATCTCATCACAGTCAACGCTGTCGGCGAACACGGCAATGTCACTCTATCCTTCAATCACGACAAATTCACGGATGCACTTGCTCATCTCTATCAGCTAAGACAAGTCAATCGGTCTGACAATCCATTTCACATCGCAATTTACCAGCGTTCAAATGGCGCGATCATTAAGAACTGTCAGTGTTTCCAGTAGCTCACAAAAAAAAAGCACAAATGTCAATTTTTTGTTTGACACTAATTCAGACATGTGCTAAGTAACACTCATAAAGCGGTTGCAACGTCGTAACCGCTACCGTTTAGGGAGGATCAGAACATGGCAGCAATGACGTTTGAACAGTTCAAGAAAATCATTAAACTCGCAGAAGCTCTCACTGACATACAGTATTATGTCACCACAAAAAGCGACATCCTTGACTATTGCAAAGAGTTTTTCGACGAAACAGTCATCTATACAGAAGATGATCATTTCTACGCCATTCTTGCCAATGGCAAACACGCCGACAAAGAATGCGACACCTGCAAATTTAGCGATCTGCGCAGTGCTTACAAAATCACATACACAAGCGACTTTGGAACTGTCTGGTATTTCTCACCAGCCGCAAAAAGAGACAGCCAGCTTCTCGACGATGAAATTTCAGCAGAAATCATGTGGTCACTTGACAATTACATTGACATCGAAAAAGAAAGAGACTACTCGGCAGAAGAACTCATTCCAATGCTCGAAGCCGCACTCAAAGAAAAATAAAAGAATGTCAATTTTTATTTGACATATTAAAAGTCTTGTGTTACACAATACGCATAAAGCACCTGCAATGTCGCAGGTGCTTGCAGAGGAGATAAAACAATGAAACACTTTTTTAGCAAAATCAGCGAATCCGAAGCCACCGTCACCGCCACCCTCAATTCCTGCGACTTTGCTGCTCAACCTTTTTCAAACGGAAAAAGCGGCAAACACATGCTCGAAGTCATGGGCTATCATGTCTGCTCGCTCAAAGGTGAAGAACTGTCTGGACGAGGTATTAAAGTCGCCCTCATGGAACGAAATCCGCTCACGAATGAATATGTCAGGGGTTACAGCCTCACACCTTCCGCTTACAAAAAGCTCTGTGAAACTCGCAATGTTGCCGAGAATAAAGATGCTCACTGGGACGGCATGATCGTTCGCTAAAAAATCGACACAGATGTCAATTTTTTATTTGACACACCCAAAACCATATGCTACACCATACTCATAAAGCGACCACAACGTCGTGGCCGCTAACTAAAGGAGATAACACTATGAAACGACCACGCGACCTAAGAGAATATGCTAATCGCAAATACAAGCAATATGCCATCACAGAAGCAAAGCGCGGAGATGCAAAACGTATTAGCCATGATAAAATCAATCATGACATGCTCTTTAATGGATTCGATCTTATCGAAGGTAAACCCTTTGTCCGTTATAGACTTTATGAGAAAGATTATATCGTGGAAATCACTGCAAATGATTGGACGATGGTCAAAGATTTCTAATGTGTATGCAAGCGGTCACAACGTCGTGACCGCTAACTAAAGGAGATAAAGGTTATGGCAACTTACACATTTCTCACAAGCTCAGTCAAGGAAGTCACCCGCAAGATCAATCGCATCATCAACAAATGCAAAAAGCAGGGCATCCCTTATACGTTCAATGTCAGTGATGCTTACGACAAGATCATTGAGGATAAAGAGAATAAAAACCATTTCTCAGTCAATGTCACGGACATCGAAATTGACGTGCATTTTAAATTCAATGGCTGGACTTCGCTCGGCGCTGTCACTCGCAAAGACGGTATCGTTCAGTGCTTTTTTAAAGACGCTAATCTCATTAAGCAGTATAAAGACACCGATTTTCACTGCGACCATTGCAAGCGTCATGCACACAGAAATTCAGTTGTCATTCTTGAGCATGAGAATGGCGAACGCAAAATCGTTGGCACTTCATGCGTAAACGAATTCACACACGGACTCGACGGAAACCTCATCGCACTCTTTAACGATCTTGACACTTTCCTTGCTAAGAAAGATGCTGAACTCGGAATCCTGCTCCAAGGTGAATCTCTCGACGACATGCCAATCAGCGTTTTCTGCGAACACAACGGCATCCCCATGTACGACGTAGAAGAAGTCGTTGCTTGCGCTTCTCGCTTAATCCGCATCAACGGATACGAAAATTCAAGCAGCGATGAAGCTACATGGAAATTCATTAGCTCAATCTACAACGAGAAATCCGTTGCCGAAGATAAAGATGCACATGAAGAAGCCAAACGTGCAATTGCATGGATCTCCAACATGACCGAAGAAGAATACACATCTTCAAGCTACCTCTTCAATCTGCATCAAATAATCGACGCTGGGCAATGCTCAATGCGTCATTTCGGCATCCTCGTATCAATTATCCCCTCTTATCAAAAAAGCGAATACAAGCGAATTATGGCCGAAAAACCAGTCAGCAATTTCTACGGAAACGTCGGCGATAAATTCTCACTCAATCTTGTTTACATGAAATCAATTTCTTATGATTCACAATTTGGCACTGGCTATTTTCATTTCTTTACTGACGACAACGGTAACATCTTTAAATGGTCAACAGACAGAGGCATCGCGTATGAAGTTAGATACACAACGTCTGATGGCATTGAACACAACAGAGGGATAAGACAAGCTGACCAAGGATCAATCGTTAAGATTTCTGGCCGCATTAAAGACCATAACGAATATCACGGAGAAAAACAAACTGTCATCACGCGCTGCAAATATGAAGTGATTAAATCACGAAAAATGGACTTAGACATCTTCACCGAAAAATCTGAATATGAAAGTTGGCTAAAAAGAAAAGATGAACAGCATCCAGTCGATAAGGCTTTAGATTGCATGGAAATGTGGGCACAATACAGAGAAAAATATTGCTAGGCAACTCGACATCATGCCACGGGGGAATCATCCCCCGTTGGTTAAACACGCAGCACAACGGATTAATCATGACAAAGATAAAAGCAACAAACAACGAAGCCAGAAAGCAATCACAATATTCATTCAGCTTTCCAGAAATCGACGAAATGCTGAAAGAAATCGGTTGCCCATACTCAGTATCAAAACACTTGCTCGGTGGATGGAATAACGTCATAGGCATCGCAATGACTGGACATCCAATTGTCGATATGATAGCATTATCTGAATGGATCGAAGCTGTTCACCCAGAAGCAAAAGAGATGTCACTAAACGAATGGCTACAACAGAACAGCAAGCACCCAATCGACAAATGGAAATTTTATCTAGGCGTTGAATAACCACAAAAATCATAAACAATAAATTATTCGGTTCGCTAAGTCGCGAGCCTGCATACATAACGGTTTGGCAGGTAGTCAAACAACGGAGATCATCATGCACAACGAAGCACTTGAAAAAGCTGGTCATTCTTTCTTTTTTATCACTGAATTTTCGGAATTTCTCAACGCAGCAGAAATGACAATGCAAGACTTGTGTGATTTCACGACACACATTTTCGCTTTCGCAGCGTCAACTTACAACGGCGTTGACTACTACCGTAACAATTACAGATTGAACGATGTTATGCAAATCACTTGCTATTATCACGTCTCTGACTGCATCCAGCACTCAATCAAAAGCTGCCTCGAATGTGTCGAACGAATGAACGATGAATTTGCAGAAACCAAAAATAAAAAGAAAAAATTTAGCCAGCCTGTTTTCACTTTCACACCACCAGACAAAGAGATCGATGAAAACGACTGCGTTTACGACATCCTTAAACACGTCTCAGAAGATTATTATTATGAGAAATACAAGGGCATCTACGATGAGAATGACGACGACACATCAGGCGGCGAAAATGCCGAAGAAAACAAACCACTCGAAAATATCAACGACATAAACATCTCATACGAAGAACAAATGGATTATGTCAGACTGCTTGCAGATTTGCTGTCTCAGGCACTCTACGCGCTACGACTGCTCGACGAGTGCTACGAAATACCATTCTAAATATTCAACTCAAAACCACTTCACACGCAGGAGAACACACCATGTATTTTAAGCAGAATTATGAAATCCACGACTTATTAAATCTTCTTTGGTCTGGGGCTAAAGATCGCTGGGACGACGCAACAGACGAACAACGGCAACAAGTCTGGGAACGCATAGAAGAATTTTTTTATGACAGCGAAAATAATCCGCCGACGACGACAGAAATAAATGATATTATCTGGTTTGAGTGCGACGATATCTTTTTTCCAAACGAAAACGATGACGACGACGATGATGATTATGATGATGAAGAACTCGACGACGAAGATGACGACAACGACGAAACAGATGAATAGACAAACAAAGGAAAGCCCATGAAGACTGTAAACGGAAAATATTGTTCTGCGATAATCTACACAAATATTGTTGATGACAGCAGCATCGAACAAGTTAAATTACTATGCGACCAGCCTTTCACAGAAGGATCAATCATCCGAATGATGCCTGACATCCATGCTGGCGCTGGTTGCACTATCGGAACGACAATGACTCTTACTGACAAGATCGTTCCAAATCTCGTTGGAGTCGATATATCCTGCGGAATTTTAGCCGTCCAACTCGAACAAACACAAATCGACTACCAACAGCTTGACAGCATCATACATACTCATATTCCGCACGGAATGAATGTAAGAGAATCACCACACGAATTCGTCAATGAAATTCCGATTGAAGAATTAAAATGTTTTCGTGAAGTCAATGATAAACGTGCAACTTTATCTGTTGGAACGCTCGGCGGCGGAAATCATTTCATCGAAATAGACAGAGATGAATCAAATAAACTATGGCTGGTCATCCATTCTGGCAGCAGAAACCTAGGGCTTCAAGTCGCAAAGTATTATCAGAATCTCGCCATAAACAACCTCAAACACCCTCAGATTCCAGACATTAAAAGCATCATTGAAAAAATGAAAGCAAATGGAGAACAACAAAAGATCCAACAAACATTAGAAAAATTAAAAAAAGAATTTGCAACTGACATCCCGAATGATCTTGCTTATCTGCAAGGTGAAAACTATAACGACTATTTGCATGATATGAAAATCATGCAGATATATGCAGATAAAAACAGACATGCGATGGCAGATGTAATCATAAAGCAAATGAACTTAAACGTCGCAAACGCGTTTACGACAACTCATAATTATATCGACATAGAACACAAAATTCTTCGCAAGGGCGCTGTCTCCGCACGATTAAACGAAACGCTCATTATACCTATCAACATGCGAGATGGCAGCCTTATTTGCAAGGGCAAAGGAAATGACAACTGGAATCAATCTGCACCGCATGGCGCTGGCCGTCTCTTTTCTCGCTCACAAGCTAAACGACTTTTCTCTCTAAACGAGTTCGCAACTGAAATGCAAGGCATTTATACAACGTCTGTAAACGAAGATACGCTTGACGAATGCCCAATGGCATATAAGAGCATCTCAGATATTGTTGACAATATATCGCCGACAGTTGATGTACTTCAAATTATTAAGCCTGAATACAATTTCAAAGCATCTGAATAAGCAAGGAAAAACTCATGGAAATCCAATCTCTATCCGTCGTTGTCCCCACAAACGGCTGCATTAACAATTGCCCATTCTGTGTCAGCAGAATGCACGCAAATGATTATAAAAATCTCATCACAGCGCCAGCAAACAAATCTGAAAAATCTGAATCGTGGAAAGAACGCGAAACTGCCAAACGAAACTACACAAACAGACTGGCTTTCGCCCGTGACAACGGATGCAACACCGCAATGCTTACTGGCTGCGGCGAACCACAACAGAATATGAATTTCATACGGCTGTTTGCTGAAATGAATAAACAGCTCGATAAACCATTCAGAAATATAGAAATACAAACCACTGGCGCAAAGATAACAGAAGACACTATCGACGAACTGGCTAACTGCATCGGTATCACAACTGTCAGCTTGTCAGTCTCATGCCTATGCAGCGAAAAAAGAAATGCGTTCGTTATAAACGGCGAACAGTTTCCGATTTCCTTATTCGCTTTATGCAAACAAATAAAAAAATATGGAATGAATCTAAGGCTATCACTAAATGTCACAAAAGACCTATTTCACTTATTGACCGACAACGATAATTATAATAACAATTACGAATTAGTTTTCATGCAATGCAAAACATTCTTTGCAGACCAAATTACTTTCAGAAGAATGTTTGCTTCTGACACTGAATCTCCACAAAACGACTGGATTAAATCACACAGGATTGACAACGAAGACGAATGGTTCGCTGGCTTAAACAATTATGTCAAAACAAACGGAAGATTTCTAAACAACTTAGAATACGGAAATTCAAGATATTCCGTTGAAGGCATGTCTGTTGTTATCGACGAGGATTGCATGGCAAAGAATAAAGATAAAACTTCTCTTAAATATCTCATTCTGAGACAAAACTGCAAACTATATACACAATGGGATGATGAAGGAAGCCTGCTATTCTGATAATAAGATAATCAACAACAAACAACCAACCAACAATCAATAAGGAAAACTCATGGCAAAAGAATTAACAGATTCTCTAATCCGAGACTTCGACATCGATATGGCAAGATTGCAAACTTCTGGAATCAACCCAACACCACAAATCTTTTTTTATAAAATAAAGAAAACTATAAATTTTGCCAGAGAACCTAAATATGATTATTGCAGCGCTGCTCATTATCAACCAAATGGAAAATACCATATAAAATTCGGATTCATTCCGACTAAAAAAATAGAAAATAATAATAGTGATAATGATAAAATAATGATCGATGACCTCACTAAAGATAATGTCTTTGACGAAAACATATTAACTAATTATAAAAAACATGATTGTTTTTTATTGCTAACAGGTAGCAACAAAAAATTCCCATGCAAAGTTTGTTCGCTAAATCCACTCGACATCACTCTATAATTTCATCTCAGTTATAAGCCAACCGCCTTTAGAAGATCGGTAGTTGACCATGCCACAAGACATTATAAAACATCTCAAAACATATATGCGAGAAAACAGAATATCACAAAAACAACTCGCAGATTCGCTAGGTATATCAGAAGCAGCAGTGTCTCGCTATCTCGCATATCAACGCATACCAAGCAAAAACATACAAAACAAACTCAAAATATTTCTCGGCATCTCAATTATCTCAATTTCTGATAAAGACATCACATCAACCAAAAATCAAATCGAACGGCTAGTCAAAGAAAACATTAAGCATTATTCACCACAAGAACGACTGCATCTCATCCACATCATTGCGTCATATAATTAACAAACTCAAACACACAGATGATTATGGATAACCAACAAATCACCGTATATATCTTTAACGGATTCAACGACTATAAAAAAATCGGCGGAACTTACGAATATATTTTTGAAGCAATGTCTTATGCAAAAGAATATGCAAAGCAATTCGGCACAACAAAAACATTCATCATCTGCACAGACAACATCACAACGCACTTCGTTAAATCAAACGGCATTTATCTCGAACTAAGTGAACTGCCTGCAAACACACAAACAAAACCAAACTAAATGGTAATTTTTTTGTTGATAAACAAATAATATAATGATATTTAACAGCATTAACGCGGGCGCTTTTCTCCTTTGCTACCGCGTTATCAGCTCGATTTCCTCTGTGAGCTGTTACCATGCAAAAAGGCTGGCGGACTTAACATTTTCCACGCCAGCCTTTTTTTTTATTTATACAAATTAACAAACCACTGGCTAAAGCTACGTGAGTTTGTGGATCGCTTTCTATCAAAGATTTTTCACAAAAAATCCCACATATATTCATTCCATATGTGGGATTCCTCTAATCTATAAAAGAAACAAAAGTGTTCTAACTAAACATCTTCGTCATTCAATTCCAACAAAGATTGAAATACTGAATTGTTTATAACATAGGCTGTGACCTCTTGGTTGAAAAGTATAACAGAGTGGCTTTCATCATCCCATACACCACATTTTATTTGATTACTATTAAAATCCTCTATATATGACGATTTAGGATATCCATCAAACTTGAACCCTAATATACATTTATTTGATTCAGACGTATCAAGACTATACACATTAGTGCCTATCATTGCTCCAAATCCCATATTGTCTGGGCGTTCTTTATAAGAAGAAGTATAAGGCATAAAACCATTGCTACCATCAAACAGATAACAAGGACAATTATCAATTGTATTAGTACTAACAAATCTATCAAATCCAAAAACTATTGGATGAATATTAATTGAATCAAATTTTCCAAAAATACCAAGTTTCATTTCTCCTGATACAGTCTCTATACCAAGACTTTCTGAATCCAATCTGGCTAACACTCTGCCTGTATAAACATTCTCATCAAAATAATCACTTATAACTTCAATTCCATAATTTTGTTCCAATTTTGAAAAACTAAACTCATTATTTGGATCTTCTGAATCTCTAATAAATCCATTTGAATTTATTACATATGAATCTTTTGGCAATCTTATAAAAATTGGCTCTCCATCAAACTTTCCATCAAAATCATAATTTGCATTCTCTATGTATATATCTTTAACACAATTACTATCAATTTTCATAAGTTCTCTTATTACTGATGCTTCATAAGAGATAAATATATGATCTTGAGATATGTCTCTAAATGATTCAATATGAACTTTTTCTGGTAAATCTTTAGGCTTATTTGTTTGCATCAAATCTACATAAAAATATGCGCTGCCTTCTGTGTTAGGGACTAAGCTTTCATCTGTATTTAATTCACCATCAACATAGAATTTTAGTGTGACAGGAATAAATATGTAAGATACATTTACTACATGAAAATCAGGATGTGAATCTTCTTCGCCATCTTTGGTCTGTTCTTTACCTTTTTTTAAATCAGTGTTATTTTTATAGTTAAAATAAGAAATCAGATTTTTAGATTTCTGTCTGTTTATAGTTAAACCTTTAGTTAAACCTTTTCCATCATCGCTTCCAATTCCATCATCACTTCCTAATTCGTAATCAGATTTTTCTACAAGGACATATACATCTTTTGTAGTTAATTTTAAATTACAATTTGCTATAATTTTTTCAAAAAATTCTTCTCCATATTCTGATATAATATAGTTTCTATAATCTTCGTTTTGCGAAAAATCTTCACTATTTACAAAAAAGTCGGTCTTATAAACTGTACCAACATCACCATCAAAACCTACTTCAATTGAAGTTTCACCATGAAAACGAAACAGAATTTGTTGAGGTGTTGTATCGGTTAGTGAGTAATATCCTAGAATAACGCTTCGCTTTAGACTATCAATACAATCTTTTAAATCCTTGTCTAACTCACTATATGTCGGAAACTCCATCTGCATTTTGCATGGTTTTGTATGATTGTAAACATCTTCTATTGACATAATAATATCTCCTTTTTTAGATGACAAACACATATAAACAACAATATCTATTGTAGATAGCTTTTTGCGTATAAAAAAAAAGTGGTAGAAGCAAAAACATCTACCACTAGATTATTATCTTTTACAGATTATCATCTTATTTTTGGGGTTCGGGATCTTTATCTGGGGGCTGTAATATATATGCTGTCACTACCTGCGGTGTTGGAATAGGTGTTGGAATAATCGCTTCTTCATTTGGATTCCAATAGCCACAAATCAAATCATCTGGTGAAACATCTGGATTTCTGCAATATTGTGAGTTTGGATAACCATCCAACTTAAACCCTAACACCAACCTTCCTGATTTTCCATATGTCACACCATTGATTACTGCCTCAAAGCCTGACATCTCCGAAGATCCCCAATTCGTAAAGCCATTATTACCAATGCTTACATAAGGAAATATTCCCATACGATTATTATACACATCCGTTGGCATAAAATACATATTAGACATATCTTTTTGGCCATTGCACCACATCGGACTGATATACAACTGATCTAAATACTGTATCGCTTTCGTTCCACCTTTTTTACCATCTTCATTCTCATCGCCACTATTCCCTGCATCGCTATTATCACCTGCATCACCATTATCAACATCAACTTCAATCCCTGACTTGCCTAAATGGATGCCCTTTTCCCACGATGTCTTTACTATCATTTCACCTGTGACTTCTTCTATCCCTAATTTCTCTTTGTTTACTACTGCATACACCTCGCCTGTATATGTCTCATCCTTCTTATCAAAATAATAAGGACTTATTTCTATATCATATTCTTCATATAATCTGCCGAAATCAAATGGCAAGCTCGGATCGTCTGCATCGTGAATCATGCATTGATTATCTATCACATATAACGATTTTGGCAACTTCACATAATAATAATTATCCTCATTAGAACCATCAACATTTATATCTTCATAATTCGCTATATAGATTTCTTCTATCGCTGTCGAATCTATCGACCTTAATAACTCTATCAATTCAGCATCATAAAAAACTATACAGTGATGCTTGCTTAATTCCCTAAATGTATCTAAATGACATTTGTCTGGCAAATAACTCGCATCTTTAGATGGCATCACATCTATAAACTTAGGTCTTAATCCACCTTTATCATCTATCGGCAACACTGGCATTATAGTTTCATCTGTATTTAAAACACCATTCACCTTAAACTTTACTTTAATTGGAATAAGATCATAACCCTCATCTACAGGAAAAATCTTACCACGCAAATTATCATTGCTACCTTTTCTTAATAGCCCATCATCATTGTTATCTTTATCATTATTCTCTTTGTCTTTTTTGAATAAATCAAATGTTTTAAATCCACTTGTTTTATTGACATTAACACCTTGCGTTGCGACACTCTTTTCACCTTCATTTACTTCGCTCCAATGAACAAGCAGGTATGTATTTATTGTCGTAAATTTAACGCCAAAACATGTCGAATATTTCTGTGCAAATTCTTGCCCCATTTCTGATACCACATGATCATAATATTCTTGTGGCAGCTCAAAACTATATAAATTTATAAGACCATCATAATATTTTATATGAGATGAATCACCAAGATATTTCATATAAGATATACTGTCTGATAAAAATTTATAATACATCTCAGAGATTTCCTCGCCACCTACTTCTTCAGAATCAAGCACAAATGACGTTTTGCTCACTGAATCTACCAAATGCTTATAGTCTGCATCTAATTCTTCATATGTAGGAAACTCTATACTCATTGTACACGGCAATTTTTGATCATAACGCATAACTTTCATTCTCCTATATTATCCAATGCCTATAAAACTCTTATAAACACTCGTTGTTATTCCTTAATACCTATTGCAATCACTTGCAATCAAACAAAACAAAAACACAATGCTGTTTTATTATAGATAATTTTTATCTCTATTTTATTAAAAAATTCATCACTATTTTATTCAATAGCAATAACAATAAAAAAAAACAAAACAGTTCTGGCTATCTGCATTCACTCACAATCAACAAAGCTCTTAATGGAGACGACGGCGACACTGCCATTCGAGTGCATGGTCTTAGGTGACTGCCATCAAACACAAATTCACATCAATCACTCCATCTCAATATAAGCTCATACATAACAGCCTTTCACTGCATAGGTATCTCGGCGACGAAAGAATCACATGCCGCATCACATCTAATACCATTAAACTAATGCTACCCATCTGCAATCCTTTAAGCCTATCTGCTTTCAACTACCTGCTGAATCACAGAACCAAACCAGAACCTATTGTTTCTGCTTTCTCGCTATCAATTCACAGGTCAAGAAATTAATCACAATATGAAATGTTATCAATGATAAACAATGATAATTTCAAAAACAGCTCATTCACAATCAATCTACTTTTTTTTTACCTTGAACTGCGTAAACTAATAACACGACACACATCATACACTTTTCACCCATAACCATGATTAGGGTAAACTAATAACGTGCGCCTTAAAAAGCACTTAAAACTCAGATAAAATCTAAGTCCAAATTAAACGATACATACCAAAAATCAAAAAAGATTATTCAGCAGCACCTATCAATAAAGAACAGCAAAAAGATAATTTCGATCATCCAGTCACGCTTGCCAGCTTTCCAGAACTCAAAACATAATGCCTCATAACTACACAATATATTCATAGCTTACCTTCTCTCTACGTCAATATTAAACAACATCATGCAGCAAGACATTCAGCAAATAGTCTTCTAGGCGGAAAGACATTGAGTTATCCATCAGTGAAATTATTAGTGACAAAACACTAATCATCACTGCTTCGTACACCCAAATCTAACGGCTTCGTTCACTTCTAAATATACCACGCAGAAACGACAGCATCATACCATCATTCCTTCAAGCCAGTTCTTCATATAACAAACCTTAACAATCAATCATAAATAAACACCAGAAAGCACAAGCGTAACACATACCAGACCTTGCACAAATTCTGACATCCATATAACAACCAATCTTTACAACAAACCAATATCATTGTCCGTCGGGGCTTGCTCTCATTTATCCGCTTTATAGTGAACTTAATCACGACCCTATTTTAGAAAGCACATTCCCAAATCGTATAACAGCTATAACTCACTGCAATGCCAGAATTTTAAGTGGTAGGTGGCTCACTCTTAGGGGTACAACCACTTTGCCGATGACACTCTAGCTTCTGACAACAATTCAATCAATTTATTGCCATAATAGTTTGTTATATTCAGAATGACATAACTAAACTCTCTATTATTAACTTTTCAACATGTCAGACAATCCCAGCTTGCACCGAAACCTTCCGACAATATCTATATAGATAGAAACTCTATTTTTTGCAATTATAATCAAAATCATTCTTTTGCTTAAAAGGAGGTGCTATCATGCAAAGCAATAATAATAAAGAAATAAAAGTTATTAAAGTCGTTGAATCAAATATCAATAATAATAACATATCACAGGAAACTACTTGCTACTCTTGCAACAATAATAACAATTGTTCCAAATGTGACAACAACGACTGCACTAACAATAATAATGTTAATTGCACATCAACAGATAATAACAACAACCAAAACACCACTTCAAAAAATCCATTCAAACGCATCCTAAACAATTTAATCAATATGTTCGGCGTCAGTGCAATCAAAACAAACAAAACTGCTAACACAAACAATAACACTAATAACAATACAAATACAACAAATAGCTCATGCAATAACAATAATTGCACTGAAAATAAAAATGCTAATAACTCCAACACAAATAAAAAACAAACAACGCAGGAATCTACCGAAAAACCTGTCGAAAAGCAAAAGTTCATAATTGATTTCAAAGAAATAAAAAATGCTAAATATAAAAATGGTGGCAAATTCAAAGCTACACCTAAATGGATCGTCGTTCACTATACTGCCGTCATTGGCGCTGGTGCTAAATCATGCGCAACTTCTTATGCTAAAACTACACGCGCCGTCTCTACTCACTTCTTCTGCGATAGCACTGACATCTATCGCTGCGTCGATGAAAAGCACATTGCATGGCACGTTGGAAACGGAACTGTTCAACAGCCATACAAAGACAAAAAACTCTCACTGCAAGAACTCGTCGAATATGGCGATAAGCCTAATTGGAGATTCAAACTCGCAGCAGAAAATCATTTGAAATGGATTGACAACGGCGAAGACTTCAAAGGAAACAGCACTGCTTTCGGCGTCGATCTTTGCACCCTAAAGAAAAATAAAAACAGCAATTCTGCCACCGATGAAGACTGGTATTTCAACGATGGCGCAATTAAAAACGCACAAAAATGTGTCGCTTATCTCTGCCATAAATACAATATCGGAATCGACCATGTTATCAGACATGCAGACTCAACAGGGAAGCCATGCCCGCGACCTCTTGCTTCTCTAAGTGGTGATAAAGATAAAACAAAAAACGATAATCTATGGTTCGACTTCAAACGTAATGTACAATATATTCTCGATAATTATGACTTCGATAAATAAAATCGAAATCAATTTATCACATAACATAAATAAAGCATCTTACATAACAACAGCAACAAACATCTTATATATTATAACCATCTAACAACATAAAGGAATCACACATGGCTGCTAAACAAATTAAATTAAAATTCACACTCACTCATTTAAACAACTATGCTGGCGGCGCGGAAAAATTCTTAAATGATTTAAAGACCGCTTACGCATCCATAATGCGCATTGCAGATAAACAAACAGGAAGCGATGTCTTTAGTTTTGGATTGGCTTTCTTTCCACAAGATGACCCAAACCACTTCTATTCTGGTGAAACCGATGACTGTCAAAAGTTAAATCAGATAAATTCATTAACTATTTATCGCGTCGAAAGCAATCTAATTCCTGACACACCAGTCGCTCCTAAATCAATAAAACAAACAAAAAATGATAAAGACACAGAAAACATCATTATCAATGATAATAAGGAAATCGCCATACTAAAACTCGAATTCCTTAATCTAGACAACACAGTCTATAACATGCCTGATAATGCCACTATCAACGGCAATGAACTCGAAATCTCTTTCCTTGAAGCAGCATCTCACACTATAACTTTCACAAATACAACACATGGTGAATTTGATATTGATCTGCCACTGCCTATTAATGTTCCCGATGGCGAAAATATCCTTCTGCCATCCGTCTCTGGCCAGTTTGAAGATGAAGATTATATTTACACTCCATCACAATGGGATATAGGTGAATTCGGTGAATCAATTTATCCAATTCAAGATATGACCGCCGACCTCATGTGGAATAGAGAAGAAATTCCAGAAACTTTGCCTACCGTTAGTTTACATGGTGATTTCGGATCTGACAATTGGTTATATACGGACTCGTCACAAAGCTCCTCAGTTAGTGTTGTGTCAAATTCTCAAATAGGATTATTACTGGATCGTTCTTACCAGACTTATGATGATTCTAAATCTTATGCCGTACAACAATGGTATGTAAATTCTTCTACTGTAGGAACGACAGGCGACTTTATCATTACAAAACAGGGACTAACGCAAATCGCAGCAAAGAATGTTAGCAGTTCCACAAAGTACATTCTGAAAGCAAGAGTAGCAATCTGTTCATCGAATCAGGCAGAGATCGTCATTGTTTACAACATGTCAAATGAATCCTTTAATGCATTTAAATACACATTAGGTGGAACTGATTATTATTACGTTTTGGATGGCGCTCAGACCGATTGGACGGATGATTTAAGTAGTATTGGATATAGTCTTGATCCTCCTGCACCTTTGGGATTGACGGCGTATTTTACAACTCAAGGTTCTGCTGGTACATCTGATACATATGTTCGTACAATTGATTACCCATATTTATATGATGCAAATGGGCTTCTGATTTCTTATGATTCAAGTAAAACATACACTGTAGTTGAGGTGAGACAGTATGATGGAACTGTTTTAAGTTTAAGTTCTTATGTAACAGGTTATTCTGATGGCTTCGCATTATATTTTCATCAGGACTCAGGGAATTATAATATGTATTTAGTGATATATACAGAATCATAAAGGAGATTAAATGATATTTGAATGGATATAAAATTTAACATCTTCTTCTCCAGCAAATCTCATGGATAGTGTAGGAAATCCTATACCATATGAAAATGGTGTAACATATAAAGTTGTAGCCGCATTCAACAGAACTTTCCAAGTCAATTTTGATTATTATAGTAAATTTACTGGAAATTCATCAGTAGAAATGCTCTGGTATTTAGATCTTATATCTATTGTCAATAATAACGGTGTCGCACAAGCTACAATAAGTAGTGAGTCTGTCGAAGCAACATATCTTTTGATCAAAAAAACACCTACGGCAACCAATTAAATAAAGGAGTTCCGTTATGAAAGAAACAAAAACAACAAAAGAAATCAGAACATCACAGAGGCGTTATAGCCCTATTAAACACGTCAGGGAATCCGTCGAAGGAAGCACCACCGAAAACCTCATCACTGACATTCACGAAAGCGCCAACGCCATCAACGACAGACTGTGTACTGTCATGCGAATTGATGATGAAGATTTAGTTATCACACTAACACGCTTCGGACTATGGATTGAATGGAAAAAAAATCCTGAATATGGCGTGTCTGTCGAAGCATGGGGACGCTCTATTGCTGTTAGCGGATGGATGGGCAATAACATAATCAGCAAGGATTATTGTGATGCAGACGCAAGCAGAAAAGAACTTGCAAGCGTTATTGACAGAGTTGTTATGCGTGATGGAAAAGTATAAACAAATATAAAAAAATAATATGGAGAATATTATGATTAGAAGAAAACGACATTTTTATGAAGAAAGATCTGAATCAAGAACTGAAAAGAATTTAAAAACAATTATATCTTTATTGCTTGAAAATAAAGATTTTAAAGCGTTAGCGCAATGTCCAGTAATAGGATGCTTCAAGCTTGCATCTTATATGATTGGACGCATCAAAGATGATTTAAACGATGTATCTGATCAAGGATTATCATCAGACACTTATTTGGATATACAAAGTCTTAGGGCTGATTTAAAAAATTGTTTGGATTTTATGACTTCTGTCAATAGAAGGCATTTTACTATGTCAAATTATAGACAACTTGTAGATGATTTGAAAGATTCTATTTCCCTTTTAGAATCATAAATAATCAATAAATATAACAAATTACAAATACTAAAAAAGCCTACTGCGTTATTACAGTAGGCTTTTTTTTGCGGTTAAAAAAGTTTTTATCTTCTTTTATAATTACTACGAATATTACGACGTTTTACACTTTCATCATAATCGTCTGACTCGCGACGACCAATAGCTTCTTCAACATCTACTGGATCAAATGCGTTCCAAACATCAGCACCATAACCGAAATCTAAATCACCATAAAATCTACCAACTTGTTTCGTTTCGCCATTCAGATTGTTACGGACATAAACATAGCCTCGTTCTTTTTCTACATCATGCACAAGAACGACCCTGCCTGCTAACACACGTTCATAATCTCCCCATAAGAAAATGTCACCTGTCCCATTAGCGTGCCATTCAACATCGCAAGAAATTCCATCCTCTTCAAACGCATCTATAATCTCATTGCAGAAATCTTTTAATTCCTGCACTCCTAAAATATCATTATCGGTAAATGTAGATTCGTTTAACCTTTTGTTTCTAATTCTTCTAATCATTGTCTTTACCCTCTTTGTTGTTATTGGTTATATAGGATGCGCTCAGTTATAAACACAAAGAGCGCTCAGTTATAAACACAAAGAGCGCTCAGTTATAAACACAAAGAGCGCTCAGTTATATTTAGATAGAATGTCGGTTTTAGTTAATATGATTTATTTAATTATTAAAATGGCATTTCTTCATAAGAGTTAATCTTGTCAAGATATTCTCGTAATTCTTTTTGAGCTACTGATTTTTTGAAACCAACGACAGAACCGTCTGATGTTATATCTAAGAAAATATAATCACCCCAACCTCTGTCACCAACAGCTAATGCTTCTGGTACATATTCTCCAATTGCCTCATAATAATAATTAGCAGTATATATTTTATATATGCCTTTATCTACCATCTTATAGTAACATCCAAAGTCACCATAATGCCAATCTAATATTTTACCAGTTTTTAAATCCAATGTAAGTGAATCTGGTAACTTACGAGCTATATCTTGCTGATCACCAAGATAGCTATCTTCATCTAGCGAAAATTCTATTTTTGTAAATATTTCTTTTGGTGTTTTAAAATCTACTCTTTTAATAGATTCAGAATAACGATGATGTCTTGCTTCTTTTGTAGGTCTTCTAATCATAGTACACTCCTTTTTGTTTTCATTAGCATCTGAAATCAAAACACGATCTAAAACATCTCTGCTTGAGAATGAAGCTTTGTTGTTGTCTGCAAACTCGACTGCATTTTTGAAATCATCAATGACTGCTTCCCAGTCTTTATCATCCAATCGAGATGAAATATTTGAAATTGTATTATCAATTGCATCTAATAATAATTCATTGCCCTCAAGTCTATCATAAAGACGATCTACTTTACGGCTAAACTCATCATCTTTTTCCGCTGCCTTAATATCTCTTTTTATTTCCTTAATCTCGGCGCTCACTTCTTTGCGTAATGACTGTAATTCTCTTTTGTTTAAACGTTTCATAAAAACTCCATTATCATATATTCAGTTATAGGATGCGCTGTCTTACAAAAAAAAACAGCATGAATAAAACATGCTGTTTTTAGTAGATATGAAATAGAATGTCTATAATTGTTTAATTATAACAAAAGACAAAACTATAAATATGCTTCTGAATAATCATCTAACCATTCTTTATACTCATTGACATTATGGATAGTCCATTCACTTGGTCTACTATAAAATGTTGTATGAATAATATGTACATATTTAGGATTAGCAGCTACCTTAAACATACCATCTAAATCATCTTGAAGAAATATTGCTTTTTTAGATGCTTCTGTTGTTAGTTCCTCATATCTACCTGATTTCCTAAAATGGTCACATAAATCATTATAAATATCTTTTGTTTCAGAATTTAATTCTGATTCAAATTTTCTGTTTCTAATTCTTCTAATCATGACACAATCCTTTATGCTAAGTATCTTATAGGATGCGCACGATTATACAAAAAGTGCGCACGATTATACAAAAAGTGCGCACGATTACTAATAGATATATTAGTCGAAATTACAGTAAATAATATAAAGAATTACGACGTAAACGCTTTGCAAATTTTACAAATTCATCGCTGTCTTTCAGTAAATTGCCTAAAGCATGTAGTGCATAACCTGTATCACCATTTGTTCCATCATAAGCTTCATCGTTCTTGTGTTCTTCTAATTCGTTGGCTGCTTTCATTATAAGACCAACTATCGTATTAAGCATTTCCATTTCCATTTCAGTAAGCGCGCCATCGACCAAATCAGCCAATACTGGATATTTAGAAATCCAATTATAATCGCTTGCTGGTCTTCTGTTTCGTGCTTCAAAACGTCTGCTTCTAATTCTTCTAATCATGACACACTCCTTAAAAGTTTTGGTTATTTATTAGGACGCGCCACAAATACGAAACAGGGACGCGCCATAATTGTTATAGATAGAAACCTTCCTAAAACAGTGAACGCTCTATATGCGGATTATTATTGTCACTCGGTCTATCATTATTCTTGTAATATTTAACCAAGTTCTGAAATACACATCCATCACTTAATCTTTTTTTGAATTCATCGACAACAGCTATATAATAACAATTCTTTGGATATTTCGTATCCTCAATTCTCTTTGGCATAATATCCATCTCTTTAGAGATTTTCGTCAATATCTTGCCACACTGCGAATAAAAATTATTGTCACGTCTTTTTATAAAAAATTCGTCATACCAATCAATCGCCGTCACTTGTTTCCAATTGCTGCCAAATCCAATCTCATCTTTCAGTTTGTCGTTTTCTGTGACAAGCTCCGTATTTGTATCTGTGAGTGTCTTATTCTCAGCAGTCAGACGTTTGCACTCTTTTGATTTCTGACTTGCTGTATTCATCGCTGTCGCTTCACGCTTGCTGCCAATCCATGATTTCGTTACAATCGCATAATCACGTTGTGATATTGCCAACACCTTTTGCTCTGCCTCGAATTTAGCCTGCAATTCTGCGTTACGTTGTGCCTCATACATATCTGCACATGCACGCGCCGCAGCTATTGGATCGTTAAAGTTAGGCATTACTATCATGTTGTTTCCAATGTATGGTTTAATCTCAGTAGAATTGCTTGTTTTTGTTTATGCTTTAATTAAAACACAGTTAAACGCCTAAGAAAAAGCTATAACCGCTAGAAGTATGGAAAATGTATACAGTTTTCAGTAACAATCTCCAAAAACATCAATATAATCAAAATAAGAATAATATTTATTGTTTATGCTATCCAATTTCAAATCTATAATTTCGTTAAACTCTAAACATTCATAATTAGCACAATATCTGCTATAATCACTTATACATTCTATGCTTGCAATTTCCATTTTCTGTTTAATCTTATCTTCAATAGATTTGTTTGTTACTGAATTCTTTTGGTGAATATAACTTCTATAACCATCTTTCTCACAGTATGTGCAAAATCTAATACCGTCAATAAAAGATCTAATTGCGCGAGTGAATATATTACCGCATTTTAAACATCTAAGTACAACAAGTGTTCTTCTGCCTTTAACAGATATAGCAGACTCTGTTCCTATAACACTACAATTACCATAAACAGAACCAATTCTTATTTTCTGAATAAGCTTATCTCTACTATAAGAAATAAATTGATTTCCGTTTATTATTTCTTGTGTAGTCTTTCCTTTGTTTAATTTTATTAAACTACTAACTTTATATCTTTTTTGATATTCGGATAATTTATTAGAAACATAAACATTATTAACAACTTCATCAATAGTAGATGTTTTGACTATTTGTTTAAAGCACACGTTTCCTGCAACAAATCGAAGACTTCCATCTTTTGTACATATGTGGTATTCAAATCTATCATCCGTCATATCCATATCAGAGGCATCCATAAATTTCATTATCTTTTTTGCTCTATCACAAACAAAATCCTCATTCCCTTTATAATATAATTTTAGTTTGCTTAATGCCACTGTTAGTTTTTCATATTCTTTAGACATTGTTATAAACTTGTTTGTTCCACTATAACATATACAACTATTTAATTTACCATGTCTAAATTGTTTCAGCAGGTGATTGTAATTTTTTTCAATCACTTCCCCACATTCATTGCATTTTAACTTTATTGTTGCATCATTAATTCTGGATGTAGGTTTGTTTGTTTCAACAACACTATAAACTCCATAAACATCACCAACTTTGATCTTTTCTGACATAATTGCTACCTACAAAAAAAACAGTGTAATGTATAAAAGTATATATGATAATATACAACTTAATATACATTACACTGTCGTCCAACCACCCAACTGCGCAAGCTATTTCGCTTTGTTCGCAACGCCTAGCACAATCCTTTGCATCACCAGTTTTGACCTTCATCTGAAGGTTAGTGTGATTAATTAATCACACTTGAGATTTATTGAATATTGACTGTATTCTCAATCTCGATGTTAAAAGAATTTGCTAGTGCATGAACGATAGGTTCTTATGTCACTATCTTCATGCACAACATATATATTTCTAAATTAAAATCTTGTCAATTAGTTTGTTAAAAACAAATGAATAGGAATTCTCAGACATTAATATCTTTGGTGTTGATTTTAGCTAACAATTATAGTAGCTTTTTTTTGCATGTGTTCTAATTTTGAATGCAACATGACTTTGAATAAGAAGGATTCAAAAAAATGCAAACATCCAAAAAAACGAAAAAGAAACAATCTGCGTCAGACAGATATTGGGAGCTGTTCGCCTGTTTTTGCTTTGCCGAAAATCAATCTGGAACATACACCGAGCTTATTGATAGAGTAAACTTTTACAATCAAACGCAGATGTTTGTAAAAAAAATCCCGATATCTGCAACGCCTGATAATGCTTGTTTGTTACGTTACGCAAGAAATCTGTTTTTTGGTATCCCTAAAGAAATTCCTTCAACACAATACGATTATCTCTATTTTCTTGTATGCAGACTTTCTTTGTTTGAAAACTGGCTTCAAGACAACTTTAAATTTTATCATTTGGATTCAAACATTGATTACATTGTATCTATTATGAAACCTTTTATACCATCGAGATTTAAGGAATTAAATCCTGAAATGAATGTGATTGAAGAACAAGGCATGTTAGCTTTGGGTATCGCAGGGTTTAAAGGTGATCTTTATCAAGAAGCTATTGATAAGATTGATTCATGGAGAAAGTCGAATCCAAGCAACGAAGAGATAATTTGTAAACTTCATTGTTTTCTTGACGCAGATTTTACACCAATATTTAAGACTGATGATATAAAGGATAAATCAACAGAATCTTTAATACAGGCTGTGTACAAATTAAAAGAACAAGGAAACTATGATTTCACATGGCAGGGTAAAGATATTTCAAAAATGCGTGTTGATATACCTGAAAGTGGAACTTTGATCCCAGATAAAGAAGATTCAAAAGATTGGGATACAACAAAAAACCTGTATATTGAAGGTGACAATTTAAGAGCATTAAAATTACTTATGCCCGCGTATAAAGGAAAAATAAAAATGATCTACATCGACCCACCATATAACACTGGACACAAATTTTGCTATAAGGATGATTTTAAGCAAGAAACGGAAATCTTTGATAGATTCTTGTTTAATCAAATACCAATAGCTCCAATTGATAGTCAATTGAAACGAATATAATCAATCCATTGCTGGCTATCATTTGATGGCGCGCTCGAACAAAAATCAACTGCAATTGCATTCACACTTCAAAGCGGCGACGAACGACATAAAGCACTCTGTCACAGCCGAATAAAACAAACACACAGCAGGAACAAACACGGACGCAATGCAGTCACTCTATTATCACAGCGCCGCAATCATAACCAAGTCATCCGTCATCGGCTATCATCTAGCATCATCCCGATAAACGAAACTTGTCCATTAAAACTTGCTACACCACGATAAACAGAACTTTATAATTGAATGTCAAAGTAAAATTGACATTTGCATAACTTGGAAATTGACCAACACTAAACCAATGTCAAAATCCAATTGACAACTTATGCAAAACGGAAACAAACAACTAAATCCAATTTACAAGTTTCGCTTTTCGCAGACACAGCTATTGCAACCACCAACTAACAACTTCTGCTTTTTGACCTGCAAAAAGGTAAACGCGTCGCTAGGGTGCTGCTCAAACATTCTGAGCTTCGCGAAGATAAACTTATTAGGTATGCTTCGCCAGCACTCAAAATACCTAGGTTTTATCTAGGTTTTATTCAAGCGACAATCACCAGAAATTGTGAAATTTTTGGCAATCATCTATGTGAATGTGCAACGTTATCTGCCAGACTGTCCAGCAAGCTTTTCAATCCGACAAGCCAACAGCATCAGCTATCAGCAATAACGAAAACAAACAATAACAAGATAGCAACAACAAAGACTTTCCATAACATGTGCATCTCCGTACAAGCGGCGCGCCATAAATCAAACAACTTTATCTTACCTGCAATGCCATTCAGACCAGCGATCTTCTAGGCGGACAATCTCAAGTTATCCATCATCACTACAATCAACGCAGCGAATCATCAAACGATAATAACGTTTCGTAGTGACGCTTCGTACACTCAAGTTCGTCGGCTTCGTACATCGTCAAGCTGCATCATCATAACACATACGCAAATACCTCAATACAAATATTACTGCCAGTCAAATCAAAAGAATCAATGACCATCATTCAAACATCATTGTCCAAGACAGCCCGTTTCCTATTATCTTCTTTATAGTCAACTACCCACCGCCTAAAGGCTGGTGGGCTTGTAACTGATCAGTAGTGTATGCGAATGTTTAATTCTTCTACCTTTTATCGCTCTGCGGCTTTGCTGCGAGGCGTACCGTTACATCGTGGGGTGATTGACTGCACCCCGTAGGCTTAAAATATATTTAAGACCCACTTAAACAGAGTTCTTGGTGTTTAAGTTCAGAGAGTGCCTTCAGTCCAAGTACCTAACGGTTTTCTCTCAAAACTTCAAATACCAAATATCACTTTACAAAGCAAGCAAGATTTTTAGTTGGCTCGCTTACCAACGGGCTAAAGCCCGTGGGCTTCCGCTCGCCTTATAATGAACTTAATCATAACCGAAAACTAAAAGCTCAATAGAACTTCTCTACTTTAAGATTTAATCTAAAAGCGTTATCGGTACGGCTAACACTAAATAAAAGTGTTAGCCAAATATTCTCAATTTATATTGAGAACCCCAATTACGAATGAGGTTAAAACGATTAATTTATCACAACCCTATTCAGGAATCGCATTCGTCTTGCATAACTCTGCATAACACAAAGCATAGTGTTTATTTTGTGGGGTAGCAGGCTCACTCATGGGGTACAACCTGATTGCCGATAGTCCACTAGCTAAACACAACAATTCAATCCAAACGAAAGCATTAACGCTTTTAATCGTCATGGCTGAATCTGCCATCACTCTCTCATATTAACTTGTCAACGTTTGAGAATTACACCGACCTTGCGGGCAGCGTAACCACTCATGTTATCTTTATAGATAGAAAGTCGATTTTTATGTTTATGAACTTAATCATAAGCAAAACAATCTCTTATGCTATTATATATATAACAACTAATTTTATGCAATCTTTTCATTTGATTTTTATCATTATTGATAGTAATTTTTTTTATGAGTTGTTATAACTCTAACACTAACAAACAGATTATTAAGGAGCTTCTTAAATGAACATTAAACCAATCGAAACAATATACAAAGGTTACAGATTTCGTTCAAGACTTGAAGCAAGATGGGCTGTTCTATTAGATGCTATCAACGCACAGTGGGAATATGAACCTGAAGGATTTGACCTCGGCAACGGTATAAAATATCTTCCTGATTTCCGTGTCAACAATGTATATATAAAATATCCAGAAGGAAATCCTATAACTCTATATATTGAAGTAAAAGGCATTTTAACAGAAGAAGATGAAATAAAAATTAACAAATTCGCTTCATGTTTTCAAAATGATGCGTTTTGCTGTTATACCCCTGAAAATCCAATTTTAATTGTAGGTGAAATTCCTAAAGGTGATGATACTTATGCTCTCATTTGTGATTCAAGATGTAAATATCCAATGGAAAAATTAAACTCTATGTTTTTCAATTTCGATCTAGTCGATGGAAATTCATATAGTGCTATGTTGGGTATTAGCAAGACAGGTGATACTATCGTTTATGGATCAGACCAAACAGAATATGTTGATGATGAAAAAACAATAAAAGCCTATAACAAAGCAAGACAAGCAAGGTTTGAACATGGTGAAAAACCATAATAAAAAGGTTACACCGAGTATGTACGTTGGGAAACAGTGAATAAATACCTGTCAGATTTATCTTTCCCAACTAGCTGGGAAAATCAAAATCCGCATGATTGCTATATTCCAGAAAACATATGATTAACTCGGTGGCTTTCGTTTTATGCTGCAAATAAAAATCCGAAATGCAGAACTTCTTAATTGGATGTCAAAACAAAATTGACAATAAACAGAACTTCATAATTGAAACTAACAACCAAACAATAAAACACCATTATTAAAACAACACACTGCCAGCAAAAAATCATCGTACTAAACTGACAACAACGACATCCATATAACACATTTTCTCAACCACTGAATCAACAACCTTGATCGTCGTCTCGCACGCGCCTATCACAGATACATTGCATTCAACGCGATCTTTCGCCGACAACAGCCTGCCAGAAAACACTTCAAGATCTTTGCGCTCAACACACTTCACACTCATGCAAACATCGTCGTCCAGACCAAAATAATCCACAACAAATTTGTACGCATCCAGCTTGCCTACACGCTCCATTCTGCATCTAATGCCACTTATATCCACGCCGCTATCCAGTATCATGTTTCGATAATAATCATCGAAACCATAACACAGATCAAAAAAGATGTATGGCTTTTTGTAATGATCTATATTCATAATAATCAACACACAAATATATATTTTTATTTATAGCAAAATTATAATCTATACAACAATTAGATAATATAATTGCATTACTCACACCAATGAAATATAATAGCGCCATAGCTGCATGGCAGCTACACACTATCATAAACATTAACGATAACGGTAACGATAATAACAACCAATATATATCATTATAAAAAAAATGAAAAAGCTATTAAAGAAAATAGATTTGACCAAAGTGCGAGCCGCAAGCCCATCTGCCTTTAGGCGGTGGGTTAGGCGAGCAAATAAACATATTTTCTTTCTTGCATAATAAATAACTCTATGCTATCTATATGATAGTGTGGCTAGTGATTGCAACACGAAAAGACGTACAGCCTAACGTCCGCCACACTCTCTTTTTAGAGACATTTAGGCAAGTATTCAAGGCTAAATACCATGTTTAAGGCATTTAAGTACAGATTATACCCCACTGCACCACAGGCAGAGAAAATCAACCAAAACATTGGTTGTGCCAGATTCGTGTATAATCAATTACTGGATGACCGTATTAAAGTCTATAATGAGACTAAGCAGAAGTCCAAAAAGACTTACTCTGCTCTGAAAGAAGATCATGATTTTTTGAAACATGCAGACAGCCGTGCTTTGAAAAATGCTCAGGCTAACTTGGATGAAGCATATAACAAGTTTTTTAAAGAACCAAACACTGGTTTTCCAAAGTTTAAGTCTAAGCACAAATGTCGTTGGAGTTACACCACAGACAATAACAATAATGCCATACACTTCAAAGGAAACAAACTTCAACTTCCAAAAGTGGGGGCAATAAGAGTTGTTCAACATAGAGACATTGAAGGTAGGATACTCAGTGCCACAATTAGCCTTGAACGTAGTGGCGAATACTATGCTTCTATCTTGTGTGAGATTGAACAACCAGAACTATTACCAGTCACTGAAAAGAAGATTGGTATAGACCTTGGATTACATGCTTTAGTTGTCTGTTCTGATGGAGAACAAGTTGAAGCACCAAAGTGTTTCAGGGAAACAGAACAAAAATTAGTCAAAGCACAACGAAAATTTGCACGAACACAAAAGGGTAGTAATGGACATGAAAAGCTCCGAATAAAAGTTACCCGTTGTTATCAGAAAATAAAAAACCAACGTAATGATTTTTTGCAGAAATTATCGGCCAAACTTATTAACGAAAACCAAGTGATTTGTTTGGAAGATTTATCTGTAAAAGGAATGCAGAAAAACCACAAACTTGCTAAATCTGTTAGTGATGCTAGTTTTGCTAAGTTTGTTTCTATGCTTGAATACAAAGCAGAGTGGTATGGACGAACTCTTGTTAAAATAGATAGATTCTATCCAAGTACACAAATTTGTAGTAGTTGTGGTTTCCAGAATACTTCTTTAAGAGGATTGAAAAATTTGAACAAACGAGAATGGATTTGTCCAGAATGTGGAGAAGTTCATGATCGAGACTTGAATGCCTCAAGGAATATACTCAAAGAAGGATTAAGAATATTGAATCCACGGAACGTGGAGGATAGCGAGCTTACTGCATGTCACACTAATAGTTTTTCTATTAGTGGAGGTGTGCTTGCACTCGAAGCCCACGGGCTTTAGCCCGTGGGTAGTTCACAGGACAACGATTCGGAAATCTTACTGTCATCGAAATCGCATACGAAACAAAGTCTGACACCAAATGGCTATGCCAGTGCGACTGCGGTCTAAAGATCGATGTCGAAGCAAGAAAGCTACTTAACGGAACAACAACAACATGCGACAGCAAAACGTGCGCCTTTAACAGAAACAAACGAAATCAAAAGCTGCCATCACTCAAAGCATCAATCCAGCGATACAGATTTGTTATTGCTAAATCAAAGCTAAAAAATAGATGGTAGTTTTAATAATATTCTATAAAAAACCGCTTTTGCAGAATATTCTTAAAATTAAAGAGACATCTGTACGGTGATTTTTTGGTAAAATAAAAAAATTGACATAAAAACGTCTAATAAAATTCTGTTTTTATATAAAAATTCCAAAAAACAAAACAAATATTGAATTTTACACACACGTTTTTAACAAACTCCGACTGTACACAAGTCTGTTTTTATAAATATGTCAATTTTTTAGAATATTATTCGTAATACAGTTATCCACAAACCTATCAACAACTGTGAATAACAAAACATCTTATCCCAATTAAGAACTTCTGCATATCGAAACAATACGGCAACTTCCAATTATGAAGTTCTGCATTTCACCACTTAACAGCAACCACCCAATTCACAACTTCTGCAAAAAGAAAAATGGCGGCAACCAGTTTCCCAGTCACCGCCATTCACCACATCCATCTACTTGAATATGAATACTCATAACTCAATCGCGTTTTCTCTATACAACCAACTGAACACATCTATCTGATAAATCGTGTGATTCGGAGGTTCGCGAGCGCCTATGCGAACGCAGCACGCTTGCACTTATATTATAGATAGAAAGGTAATTATTTGCGTTCTCTAACCCCCCGATCTTTAGTCTGGTGGCAGAACACGAATTTATTGATTTAAAATATCAAATTAAAACTTGCAAACAAAAAAAAGATTTCTATCTATAATAAAAAAGTGTGGCTAGATCGGCCAATCGAAAAGTGAGAGTTGTTCACTCACCTGCCACACTTTCATAACGAACAAGTATGAGAACAGATACCATGAAAATAACACGTTGTTTTAAAGTCAGAATATACCCAACACCTGAACAAGTTAAGCTATTTAGCAAAACATTCGGGTGCAGGAGATTTGTATATAATAAATATGTTGAACAACGAGAAATTTTCTATAACGAAAATATTAAAAACAAAAATCTTTCTGATAAAGAAAAGAAAGCTATATATAAGCTGTTTACATATAAAACAGAGAAGCGGTTAAAAGAGGAATATCCATTTTTAAAAGAAGTTCCATCGACGGCATTGCAACAAGCTCGTGGTGATGCTGAAGAAGCATATAGTCAATTCTTTAAAGGCAATAAAGGTAAACCGCATTTTCAGAAAAAGAATGGTTTGCAGTCATTCAGACTAACTATGCTCACAGCAAAACCATTATGCGAACACAAACGAACCATAACGCTTCCTGTAATAAAAGAAGTCACATTCAGGAATGGGATTATACCTAAATGGTTTAAGCAGAAAGGAGTTGAATATAAAAATATAACTGTTTCTAAAACACCGTCTAATAAATACTTTGCATCTATTTGTTGCGTTTATGACAGTGCTGAGAAAAAGAAATATTACTCTGGTAGTGATAGCCAAGCTATTGGATTAGATTTTTCACCTCTGAATTGTTATATAGACTCAAACAACAATAAAGCACCGAACTACGTCCCAGTGAAACAAAGACTACGAAGAAAAATAGCACATCTGCATAGAGAGTTGGCTAGACGTGGCTTGAAACGAGACGACAATAACAAACCAATCCATGATAAAAATGGAAAGTTGATTGTTGCTGGTTCTAAAAACAGAGAGAAAACAAGAATCAAATTAGCTCGCTTAGAAGAACACGGTGCTAACAAACGACGAGACTACATAGAAAAAGAGACTTTGCGTTTAGTTCACAATTATCAGATTGTTGGTTTGGAAACATTAAATATAAAAGGTTTGATGAAGAAAACTAACAAAAACGGTAAACGTATTAAACACAGAAATGCTAAAAACTATGTTGATGTATCGTGGTCTAAATTTGACACAACACTGATATGGAAAAGTCGATTCCATAACTGTTTTGTAGTGAACGCTGATAGATGGTTCGCATCATCTCAGTTGTGTAACGGTTGTGGTTTTAAGTTTAGTGGGACAAAGAATTTAAGCTGTCGTGAGTGGATATGTCCTGAGTGTGGCGAAGTGCATAACAGAGATTGTAATGCTGCATTGAACTTGCGAAACAATGCCATTCAGTGTTATAGTGAATTTAAAAATGGTATCGTAGGAACTACGAGAACCGACAGGGATAAAGTTGTTATCCCTGTCTATGCCTGCGGAGGGGTTGGATGTCGTAAGACGGAGGCTTTGATGAAGCAGGAAGAAATTAACGTGAGTTGTTTCATAGAATCCGACTGCCTTTAATGCGCACGCGAGACAGTTGGTAGTTCAAAGACCATACTGAAAATAATCATCATTTTTTTTGTCAATTTCAGATTTTTTTTGACGCTCTATTGCTTGCTTTAATGATGATGTATTTTTATTTTTTTTGACATCTGAATCTAATTCTATTCTGTCTTTGCTGTTGTGTTTATTGTATCGATTTCTGTCAAACTCTTGTATTTCTGGATTTTGACCTTTAGAAAACTTTTTTGTGTTTCTATCTATATTAATATTGTGATGCGGAGTTTCATGTAAACTTTCATCTTCTTTGAAATTGTGGTTTAGGGAATCATTGAACTGGTTGTTTTCAACATTCTTAATTGAATCTGGATAAGCGAGCTGGATATTATTTTTAATCATATTGGCGAGTGGTTCTGGCAGAGCTAAGTTATCTACTAAGAATGGAATGATTTGGTATTTGTCGATTTTATTATCTTCATCAATTGTAGTGAGTATATCAATGAGTTGAGTGATTCTGTTATTCTGTTGTTCTAAGTATTCGGCGCGTTCGATAGCTTCTGCGGAAGAAACCTGACGGAAACAGACTTGGAAATTTGGGATATTATTTTGAGTATAAACATTCTCGAAGTTATCTAAATTAAATTTCCATAGTAGAAGTTTTCTGATACCGATTCCGAGATATTTTTGGATACGTTGGATAGTACGAGCGTAACGGATATCGAGTCGAGTGAGTGAAGATTCCCCTAATCCCGATGGTAGGTCTTCTGATTGTCCGAGAAATTGTTTTGGCACTTTGAGTGCGGCATAATATTGGTTATCGAAGAAATCAAGGTCTGCCATTTCGCTGACATTGAAGTCTCCTCCGATAGTGTCAACTGATACGGCGTTTCGGCCATTTCTTGATGTCAAATAAATATTGCCACCAGTTGACATAGGTGAAGACAGTGTATTGATACCGACTTTAGGTTGAATAGTTTGAGAATTAGAGACGACATCCCGAATTTCTTTAATGATACGAGTAGTTTCTCTGTCGTCAGCGTTTCCGACATCAATATTAAAGATTCGATAGAATTGCGAGCGAGTGAGTCTAGCGAGCATCATGAGGTCTTTGTATAGGTCTAAAGTTTTGTATAGAGTTCTAGCGGCTTCAAGGAAAGAGTTACCGTATTTAACGGTATAGTTTTGAGTAGTAGTGTTTGTGGAATTATCGTCTTGAATTTGAATAGAGACGCGAGCGTAATTGAGTCCGTTATCAGCGGAGAAGTGAATGAAATCTTTTTCGTCGAGAATGATTTGTTCTTCGTATTGTGAGCGAGCGGCGTTTTCGTTTCTGTTAGCGATGAATCCAGATGGTTTACCGTAGTGGAAGATGTGAGTGATGAATTCAGCGGTTTCGATTTCAAAGTAGTCCCCGACGCGGTTTCCAGCGAGTTTATAAGCGTCATCGGAATAGAAAGTAGAGACGTAAGCGTCACCGAAAACGATGAGGTTAAAAGCGATGGCGTATAGATTTATTTCTGAATTGAAGTTTACATGAATGAAGTCATTCATTTCTTTTTCGAGTTGAGGGAATTCAGGGCAAGAGATCCAGACAGAATAACCTGTATCTGGGTCAGGCTGAGTAGCGTCTTCTGCCATGAGTTCGACGGCGGATAGTGTTGTAGCGTCAGCGAGCATGGAGCGGTATTCAGCGAGACGGTTTTTACGGTCTTGTGCGACGGTTTTAATATCTTGAATGAGTTGGTATAGGTCTTTGACGTTTAGGTCGCCGTAAGAGGGTAGTACGTTAGAGTTGACGACGACGTTACCTTTTTTGAAGAAAGCTTCGTATAATCGTTTAAAGATTCCCATGGTGAAATATTCCTTTGTCAGCGAGTATGGTCAATGGTTATGGTTATGGTTACAGATTATGTTAAATAGTTGGTTACTGATTATGCAAAATGTTTAATGTTAAGAATGCTATGTATATGTTATATTATGTTATCACTACTATGTATATAGCAAGTTGTTTAAATAGTTAGTTATGTTATGATGTATGGTATTGTGTTATTGATTGACACGATGATAATATGTTATTTGTAATAGGATAATAGATAGTGTTATTTGGTTTTAGCTTAGATTATGTTATGTCATGCTTATGTTGCAATGATTTATTCTATGTGTTTTTATGAGTGTTTTTACGATTTATGTTGTGTGTTTGTGTTTGTGTTTGTGTATATGATGTTAAAAGTTATGTTGTTTAGTTATCAGAAGTTATGGTATTGATAACGTCTGATCTAAGAGAGACAGTTATATGTTATAGTGTGTAGTTGGTCAAGTTGAAAAAAAATCCTGTTATATGATATATGTTTTGTATCAAATAACAGGACATGATTGTGATTAAGTGATTGTTGATAGCTTATTGCTTATGTTAATTAGTTAGTTATTTATATTCAACCATCATAACGCCGAATTCGCCATCAGCTTGTAAACATAAGAAAAACATGTGTTGATATGGAACGAAGAAAGTTTGAATATTTTTTGGTGTATTGACAAATAGAGATTTGAGTGTTTTTAGATCTTTAGTATCTCCTGTCAGTGTTTCACCATCATTGTCAGTGACATCGAATTTGTTTCCATTGATAGTGATATCTAATTTATTTAATCGTATTGGGTTACTTCTTCCGTCGGATGTGTAACGGAACATATTATCGGCAGCATCTTTCGGAAGTTTTGCTGTATAGATTGTTTGTAAACCAGTATCTGCAATAAAATCGAATATATCTTCTTTAGTTGCGTAAAAGTATTTACCGTTTGAGATAGCGGTTTGATAATCAGGATGCATGATGCTTCCAAGCATGATTCTGTCATTTAGGTCTTTTCTTCTGAATGAGCGTTTTTCTGGTACTAAGATGTTTTCTAGTTTGTAGCTTTTTTGTTTTTTGTTTTCTGATTTACGATAATGGAATTCTTTATCATCTTCATAAAATCTTTTTGTGTATTTTCTAATCATGGCGTATCCTAAAAACGTTGTTGATATAAAAATGGTTACAAGGCTGAGACATTTCAATGGTTACATAGATAGAAAGAATTATTTGTTGTTTTGTTAAGTGTTTTGTGATAAAGATTGATCGTTATTATTTATTATTATAATAATAATAACTTATTCGATATTATCATGGATGTTGTGACATGGCAATAGAAAAAGAGTTAATTAGTGATAGTGCTAGATTATATTGTGCAGACTGCATAGATGTTTTTGACAGTGGTGTTATAGATTGTATGGTTGATGCTATTGTTGTTGATTTGCCTTATTATGGGATTGTTAAGGATGAGTTTGACAATCAGTGGCGTGATGTTGATGATTATATTATGTGGGTTATGGATGGTGTTAAGCGTGGTTGTGGTGTGCTAAAAGACGGTGGTGCATTTGTGCTTTTCTGTTCGCGTCAAAATGTTCACAAGATCGCGATAGCTTGTAGTGAGATAGGTCTTGTTGAGCAAAGAATGATTGTGTGGTGTCGCAAGCGATGTTTTAACAATACGAGGGGAAAAGCGTTGGCTAGTGGATATGAGCCAATATTATACATGACAAAAGGTTGTGACGGTATTACGTTTAATAATTTGAAAGTGAAAGTTGAGAGTGACAGAAAAGAATATAGCGAGGGTGTATTGAGGGATGGAGTAAGTCTGTCTGATTGTTGGACAGATATTGCAGCGTTGCCGCACAATTCAAGGGAGCGCGTTTCACATCCTACACAGAAGCCAGTTAAGTTGATGCATCGCATTATTGAGATGGTGAGCAATGCTGGTGACTGTGTGTTAGATTATTGCATGGGGAGTGGTTCTACTGGTGTTGCGTGTTTAGAGAGTGGCAGGCATTTTATCGGCATTGAGAAAGATTGTCGGTACTATGATCTTGCAGTTGAAAGAATCAGTTGTTGTGGCGCGTGCAAGCAGATGAGCTTGTTTTAAAGTTTAATTTAGATTGGTTGGTTTATTATGAATTATGGATTACCTTATAAGGGAAGAAAGTCTGGCATCTGCAAGTGGCTAATGGAATATATTCCTGTGTGTGATATATTTGTGGATGTGTTTTGTGGCGGCTGTGCGGTTACACATGCGATGATGTTGGAAAATAAAGCGAATCGCTATATTTTAAATGATTTGAATGTTGGTGTTGCTGAATTATTTATTGATGCGTTGTCTGGAAAGTTAGATGATAAATATGATATAAACAAATTTGTTAGCAAGGATGAATTTTTTGAGAAGAAAGAAAATGAATTTTTTATAAAGTGTATTTATACCTTTGGTAATGATAATAATAACGGATCATTTCTTTATTCAAAAGACAGTGAGATATATAGGCGTGCTTGTCACAATGTTATTATTGACGATGACTGGTCTTTGTTTGAGAAGGTATGTCCAGAGATATATAGAGATGTTTTTGCGAGGATGGGTGGTAAAGTTTATGATGATAGGAAAGATAAAAGAATTGAGCTTGGAAAGTGTATAGCAAGTTCGTTGAAGGAATTGATTATTAAGGATATTCCTTTATTGAATTATGCTATTAACAAAAATCATTTATATAAGCAATACATACCTTATTTGAAAGGTAATAAAATTGGGATGCATATATCACCAACACCTCATTTAGAAAGAATTGAACGATTAGAAAAAATTAAAAATAAAGATCATTTTTTATTTGATATAAGTCATTGTGATTATAAAGAATTAGAGATCGCGGATGGATCGTGTATGAACTACCCACGGTCATAAAGACCGATGGGTTTCATGCTTCACCGAGACAAACTTGCTGTCGCCGCATAAACAGCATGGTTCGGCTATGATGTTGCCACCATAGCTTTTGACAGAAGAGGTTTGTTTCTCCACATCACCGCGTCCCGCAGTGTTTGATTTCTTTTTCTTAGATTTTTTGTTGACATTCTCATAGCCGTTATCAGCCATCCAGACCATGCACAGTGCCGCATGGACATCCCTATCCATATTCACGCCACAATCGCATTCAAACACTCTATCCCAAAGCATGATCTCTTTATGGATTTCTCCACAGTTAAAACATAGCTTTGTTGTCGGTGCAAAGCGTGATAAAACATGGACATTAGCTTGCTGTTTAAGCATGTTTTTGACTCTGCCTAAGACAGATTGTTGCACAGCTTTTCCATGTGAGCTTTTGTGCCATGCTTTAAGATTTTCGTCTTGAATTACGACTTTGTTATAGTGCTTTAGCTTATTGACGAATTTGTAAGAGAAATCGTCTTTTTTGCGTCCTAACTTGTCGTATGCTTTTCTTAGCAGTTCGCATGACTTATTATATTGCTTAGAATCCTTTTTCTGTCTAGCCATCTTTTTATGCAGTTTACGCATGGATTCAGTTTCTTGCAATTTGAAGTCAATCTTGCGCCCGTCAGAAAGAGTGAATGATGTAGAACATCCGAAGTCAATGCCTATTGTTTCATTGTTTTTCTCCGCTGAAATAATATGTTTCTTGTCGATATAGACAGTCCAATGTATGTAATAGTCACCATTTTTACGAATTAGTTGAGCAGTAGTAATTTCAGCATTAGGATTCGTGTAGAACTGTTCCAAGCCATGAACGTAAAGAGTGCCAGATGTTTTCTGAATAGACACTCTATGTAATGATTCTATGTTATGAGTTTTTGTGTATTGCTTTAAAATTATGCAATTTATTTCTTTTTTGAATTTTAGTTTTCCAACCTTATGCCCATTCAATTTAAGTTCGTGCAAAGCAGACAACGAATCACTGATTTTAGCCTTAATGCTTTGTTTCATCGCAGCAGACAAAACAGTTAATTCATGTTCGACAGGTTGTTTATTTTTATCATATGCAGTGACCGTTTTTGTTTTAGTGTCAAGCTCAGACAGTTTATGCGTTTCCATGAAGTTGATTGCATAGTTATAGAACCACTTTGCTTCAACAAACAATCTTTCAAGCTGTTCTTTCTGAACAGTGTTCAGTTTATGCTTGTTTATCTTTGTTTTAAAGACAAAGCATTTCTGAGATTCGCGTCTTATTCGAGTCTCAGCTAGTGTCTGCTTTATCTTAATGTTTTTGCTGTTCATGGTGCTGACCTGTGACACGACCTTTTTGTTTTTAAGGCGGCAGGTGAGAAGGTCAAAACTCACTTTTCGGCTGTACATACCTAGCCGCTTATAATATAATAGATAGAAACATAAAAAATTCAAATTGAAAATGTTTTAATGTCATGCTAAATTATTCCCACCTGCTGAAGCAAGTGGGCTATTTTATTTTTATTGTATATTGTGATCCTCCATATAGAGGGACTACTGGCTATGAAGAACAAATTAACTATGAGGAATTTTATGATTGGTGTTATTATTTGAAATATAATAAAGATTGCAATGTGTTTATTTCTGAATATGAAATAAATGATGACAGATTTTTATGTATAGCAGAAAAAGAAAAGCGTGTCAGTGTTAATGACAAGAAAACGACAGTGCGAACAGAAAGGCTTTATCGTGTGAGGTGATGAAGTTGTTATGCGTTATGGCAGAAGTAAAGTGTTTAAGTAGAAATGATGGTAATAGTTATAGTGCAACAGAAAAGCTATTTAAATCGCAAATTGTCAGGCGATTGTGATTATGGCTGAATTGGCTTTGGGGGTTGGCTGCTGTTGGTCAGAACTTGTGAAATGAAAGCGAGCTGTTCAGACTGAGACAGGTTATGGAACAAATCTATCAGCGTATTAACGCTTATAGGGGGGGATGCGCAAAACATGATTTTAACTCCGATAGTCAGTGTCGTTACTGGCTTAGTCCATACACATGATGGACGTTAATTGGAGTTTAGCTAAGAATGTGCTGAAGTCAAGCTGAATTGTGTTGAAAAGTGACGGTTTTGTCTGGTAAAATAAGCGAAGAATGTAGGAAAATTTCCTACATAATTATTTACATTTAACAATGAATAAGGTATACATATGGAAAAGAATGGAAAGGAAAGGCTAATTATTGATTTTATTGCTGTCAAGCAAATAATCTATCTATCCTTCAACATTTTTCACTTTTGTTTGAGTTGGAGGTAAATATGGTTAAAAATAATAAAAAATCTCAATCTGTTGAACCAGAGATAACTGACCTTGCAACAAGTTGGCTAAAATCATATAAACTCGACTACAAATTACAACAAGCATCACTAAACGATTCAATCGACAAAGCATTGAATTATTATTTTTCAAAGCAGGGTGGTAATGGTGGAAATCGTCCTGATGCTAAACTTTTGCTTCAGGACAAAAACTTACAGTGGTATCCAATTCTAATTGAGTTTAAAGGATACAAAGAATGTCTTGAAAAATTAAATGATTTTGGGCAGATCTCAAATAAGACAGTTAAAAATGAAATTGACTTTAAAAGTATCAATGAATATGCCGTGAATGGGGCAGTACATTATGCTAATGCTATTTTGCAATATACAGATTATACGGACATTATTTCCATAGGCATGACTGGATGGAAAGATGAAAGAGGAATACTTAATCACAGGATTGGTGTTTACTATGTATCCAAAAGCAACTTTGGTGTCGGGCAAAAAGTAGATGATTATTCAGATTTGTCTTTTCTCAAAAAAGATAACTTTGATGAATTCATTCTGAAAGTAAAATCTTTACATCTATCTCAGGAAGAAACAGAACGAATCAAAGAAAAGCGAGAGCAGGAAATCAGTGCAAGCCTTGTCAAATTAAATAATGATATATACAAAAATGAAAGAGGTCTTGGTGAAAATGATCGTGTCTATCTCGTAGCAGCGTCAATTATAGCCACATTAGGCATACCTGGAAAAGTCTCAGTTTTAGAAAAATCTGATCTTAAATCCTCACAGGAAGAAGGCAATAGAGACGGAGATATTCTCTTGCGAAAGATTAAGGCATTTTTATCTGAAAAGAAGCTGCCTAAAGAAAAGATGGATTTAATTATACGAACATTGCAGAATACACTTACTACAGACAACATCAACAAAAGTGAGAATGGAGAAAGTCAACTCAAAAGAGTATTCTCAAAAATCGTGGATGACCTTGGTATTTATTATAGGATAGGTCTAACAACCGATTTTACTGGAAAGCTATTTAATGAAATGTATAACTGGCTTGGCTTTACGCAGGATAGACTAAATGATGTTGTATTGACACCAAGTTATGTCGCTAGTTTTTTGGCAAAATTAGCTCGGGTAAATATGGATACATACGTCTGGGACTTTGCCACTGGATCAGCAGGACTTTTAGTTGCGGCAATGAATATTATGATTGATGATGCGAAAGCAAAGCTCAAAAGTCCTGAAAAACTAAAACAAAAATTAGCACATATTAAGGCTGAGCAATTATTAGGTATAGAGATACTTCCTCAAATTTATATGCTCGCTATTCTGAATATGATTTTAATGGGAGATGGTTCGAGTAACATTCTGAACAAAGATTCACTGACAGATTTTGAAGGCAATTACGGTTTTGTTCGCTCTCAAGAAAAATTTCCAGCAGATGCTTTTATTCTAAATCCGCCCTATTCAGCCAGTGGAAACGGAATGATCTTTGTGGAAAAAGCACTTTCAATGATGAATAAGGGCTATGCTGCAATCATCGTACAGAATAGTACAGGGAGTGGAAAAGCTGTTGAATATAATAGAAATATATTAAAACATTCCACGTTGTTAGCAAGCATAAAGATGCCTACAGATTTGTTTGTAGGAAAATCGAGTGTACAAACTAATGTCTATGTATTTAAAATTGGTGAAGCTCATCAAAAGGATGATGTAGTTAAGTTTATTGATTTTTCTAATGATGGTTATACGCGAACAGCTAGAAAAAAGGCTAGTGTAAATCTTAAAGATACAGATATGGCTAAAGAACGATATAATGAGGTTGTAAATTTAGTTCGCTATGGAAAGAGTAAATTAAGTATATTTTCTGAAAAAGAATACTATGAAGGAACTATAAATCCTAATAATGGTGCTGATTGGAATCAGAGTGCCCCTATTGATATAAATCCTACTTTTGAAGATTTCAAAAAGAATGTCTCTGATTACCTTGTATGGGAAATTAGCACTATTTTGAAAAATCAAACTAATGTGGATAATTGCCTGTTAAAATGTCCACTTAATGCAGAATTGAATAGTGTTAGGTGGGGAGAATTTAAAGTGTCTGAGTTGTTTGAGGTTCAAAGAATTCAAAAGATGCTTTCAAAAACAGATACAACTGATTATGGTGATTATCCTGTGTATTCTTCTGAATCATCAAATAATGGAATTATAGGATATACTAGTAATCCAGAATTTATCTGTAATGAACAACATCCTATATATATTACTTTCGGCGACCATACAAGAATGTTTAATATAGCAAATAAGAGTTTTTCGGTTATTGACAATGTTAAAGTCTTATTACCTACTCCAATTTGCACAAGCAGTATTAAATCTCTCTTATATATTACCTCTGTTTGGAAAAAACAGATTCCATCATTGGGGTATTCGAGACACTGGAAGATAGCAAAAAATTGTATACTGCGTCTTCCAGTTAAGTTAGACGGAAAGATTGATTTCTCAATGATTGAAACCTTTATTACAGCCATTCAAAAGCTATTGACAACGGGTATTTTAAGGTATGTTAATGAGAATTTAGAACAACAATGAGAACATTAATCCAGAATCTATCTAACCCATAGTAGGCGTTACACCCGCCTACTTTTCCCTTGACTGGCATTCATACTCTGCTAAAATCTCCATGCAGGGGTTATCCTGCCTGTCATGCGAGGTGAGTTATGGTTTTTGAAGATTTTATTGAACAGTTATTTACATCTATTAAATCATCTAACGGCGCACTGACCTGCTTCGTTTATGTGGACGGTGAAGAACTGTTAAATACAACATGTTTATTCAAAGATGTGCTGTCTGATGCTGTCTCATGTGCAGATAGACTTTCTTTAGCTATTGATCCTGTTGTTGGTCAGGCTGTCAGAGAAAACAAATCAGTCGCTTTAATGGCTGTTGTTTCTTTTGGCGATAATGATGAAGTTTATCGGTTTAAGTATTCTGATGGCGAGATGGTAAGCTATCAATCACTCAATGAATCTAAAATATATAATGAGTTTGTCTCTCAAGCTGGTCATATTCCGACATTCGATGAAATGGTTACTCCCTCAAAAGAACAATTAGAACTTATGAGACATAATGGAGTCGAAGAAACAAAAGAAAGATATGATAAAAGAGTCAGTATAATGAAAAAAGTGTTTGGTGATAAAGATATTGAGATAAATGAACTGTTTGATTTGTACGATAAATACACAGAAACTTTTTTCTGATTAGGGGTGTATTCCATGCCAGTTAAATATAATGGTAAGATATATAGATTTTATATTAAAAAAGATGTTCGTTTAAAGATTAACGAAATCATCATGAACAATATTAATTATGGTTTATGGGTCGGTGATGTGAATAAAGCCAAATCAAGAAACAAAAACTTAAAAGATAATATTGAAAATGCGAGGAATGGAGCAATTGGTAAACATTATGCAACACTTCCTGACGGTTCTTTGGTTTTTAGAAGAGAGATTGATTCTGTTCCTGTTGGTGATAAGAGAGAACCAAGAAGACTATCTCCGAATTTGAGATATTTTCTATTCATTATTTTTAACGGAAGAAGTTTTCGAGCAGAAAAGATGTTCGGATCTATGGAAAACTGGAAAGATGGTTATTTAAAGGATGAGCTGAAAGCAACGATAAATGAGTCACTTTGCAGATTTAATAGACATGTTTTTTTATCTCATTATCTTGAGCGTGGTAGACGTGCGATAAAGCGTAGTTTGTATAGTTGGTAACTAGCGTCCGATATACGAATGCATTAACACGCCAATTTTTCCGCCATATCCACGATCGTTAAACAGAGCCAAAAAGTTTATAATGATGATACAATTATTATTGCAACGTAAGCTATAATAGATAGCTTATTTGAAAAATCTATGATGCTTTGAATAAACAAACAGTGATGCAGTCAGTAATGCAATTAGAAATAGAAAAATATGCGAATATGACGCCTAGCTTTGGCATTGAATATGGCAGCGCAATAGACTCATTGAAAGCTGACAGTCTTGTTTTCTTTGATGTGCATGACATGTTTATTGAAGATTTTGCTCGTCTGCCATCATTTGCAAAATGCTTCTATGAAATTGTTACGGATAACAAAATCATCCCGAAGCAAGCTGAGTTCTGTTGTGAATATATCGACAAGAATATCAGGAATATAATGTATGACAATTCGATTAGCTATGGCAACAAAGATAGTTTGTGCAGTGGTCTTACGGCTCGTCTGCATCGAACATATCCATCGTTAGTTCGTGATTTAATGTTCAATCTTTATGTATGGAATGAATGCCGTGACGTTTATGCAATGTATAATATTGAATTGGATTATAAGCACGGCATTGACTGTCTTGTTGAAAAAGATGGATTGTTATTCGGATTGTGTTTGTTTACTGACACAGCGCGTTCTGTTTATTATCGTGGTGCAAAGAAAACAGTCAGGCACACAGAATTTGATAATGTCATTATGATCGAAGCGCCACTGAATTTAGATGATGCTTTTGTGTGTGGTGATTTCAAACTTTATGATGAAAAATATATTGATCGTGTCATCTGTGATTTATGACAAAAAAAAAGAGCATGTTTTATTTCCATGCTCTTTTTCTAAAATCATCTATTTCTAATATTTTTTATTCTTCTAAATCTGGATTCCATTTTTGAATCCAGATAATCTTTAACACCTTCTGCAATATCATTTAATTCAGATTCTTCAAGAGATGTAGTTAAAATATCCTCATCACCATCCATTAATTCTGGTTCTAAACAATAATAATCATCAAAAGAATAAAACTCTACTGGAAACGCATACTCTAAGGTCATCTCATTGAGAGGATGTACCATATCTTGAAAACGTAACCACATCGTCAGAACTAAATTTTCTAAATCTTCTTCATCATCTTCAGAATAATCTTTCATAAATTCTATATGATCTTCAATAGCATTGCTCCAACCTTTTTCCACACTTGAGAGGTCTATATCATTTAAAGAATTAAATTTAGAAAGTTCTAAACAGCTAATATTCCATCTAAATAGTGGTTCTGCCGTGGTAAAACCAGAACCTTCGATTCCAAATCCGTGTTGAAATCCTATATAATCAGCAACTTTTTCTCCATATTTTTCAACAATTTCCTTTGACAAGGAAATAATAGAATCTAAAATTTCTTCTAACATAGAAGAATCATATAAACTCTCTGCTGTTTTGCTTTCAAATTTTCTTCTTAAAGATCTTTTTTCAAATTTTCTGTTTTTAAATCTTCTAATCATAACGCGCCTCAAAATTGAAAAGTTATATAGGAAAGACGCGCCATTATTACAATGAAAGACGCGCCATTATTACAATGAAAGACGCGCCATTATTACAATGAAAGACGCGCCATTATTACAATGAAAGACGCGCCATTATTACATAGATAGAAACCCAATTTTTCTATTCGACAATATCCTCAACAGAACGAATAGTGTCATCGACAAAACGCTGCACATCACGTTTTGTTTCAACGTGCATATTACGCAGATTAACGACCAAATAAGATTCGCAATATGTGCCAGACGTTTTGACATGCAATTCTGCATCTGCATTATCAAGGTACATTATGACTTCATTACCATGTGTAGAGACTGTATCAAACATGTCGCCATGCTTGCTTTTAATTTCTTTGACAACAGCTTCGACAGATGCGACATCGAGTGTGTCAGATTGTCTGTCATCCATCCATGATTCTCTTTTACATCGTCTAATCATAGCTTTAACTCCCTGCATTTCTCTAAAAATGTTTCCTCGCATGTATCACCTGACACATACCAATCATACGCGTGCAAAGCACCTGCTAATTTCTTAGATAGCTTTACGATTTTTTTTAGATATTTAATTGTTTCTTTTGAATGCTGAAAACCGTAGTCTTCTGAATAACCGTTTAATTCTGTGTTTTCGTTTGCCTGTTCCCAAGTGACATCGTTATATTTAATATCATGTTTAATTATTTCTGCAAAGTCATAAATGCGAGAATCTTGGTAATCGAAGTGGCCGCCGCTCATTGTTTATCTCCAAAGTAGGTGTTAATTAAATTGATCATATTAGGAATATCATCCTTTATTTTCTGAATTTTAGTTTCCTCTCGCTCTAAGAATTGTCTAATATTATTCTTAGCTTCCTTTATACCTAACTGTGCGCCAATTAAATCAGGAAAATAAATAGAGTCTTTATCATTTTTATCTGTTGATATATTGAACGAAATCATATTGATCATAACAATCACCAGTCAGCATTGAGAACAATCTGTTCGTTGCTCCAGTCAGTCTCATTTAAAATATTTGAGAACTGGCAATACATCTCACATACTTTGCAGAATAAATAAGCGTCTTCGCTGTCGAAAATATCAGAACATATTTCGTTGGCTTCATCTTCTAACTCGCCTGACAGAATACCATTTTTGAAAGTTAGATATTCGGGTTTTACACCGCCCCATCGTTGCGTATCCCCATTGTATTCTAATGGTGAATGTTCTATCTTATATCCTTTATCTGTGAAATGTTTTATCACCATCTTAATTGTTTTCTCAGCAAGATTTTTTGCTTCTTCTAATTGCTCTTTTGTAACTGCTTTATCATTGGCATAATCAGAATCAGCATATCCAAAGAAATGTAATACCCACCAGAATTTACGGAAATAGGCAACCTCACAATTACTGTCATCATAGTAATCGGATTCTCGTTCTACAAACTGATTTATAGCTTTTGTTAAGCATTCGTTAAGTCGTTCTTCTGACAATAGTGTATATTCTTTTAGGCGCTTTAATGCTTGCAACAATTCTGTGTCAGATGAAAGTTCTGACACTTCTTTTAACACATCGACGCCATCCACTTTATGTTCTGGTTTTATTTTTTTTCTGTTATAGAAATGTACGTCAAGTCCCATTGTTTAATCTCCTTATTCCTTTTGCCATATCCAAATCGGCTCAACAAAAATACCTTCTTTGTTTGCAAAGCTGTTAGGACGCTTCGCCATTCTCATACCTAGCAGTCCGCAATATTTCAATCCTTTTTCTTTTATATACATATTCATTGGATCGCATATATTGTTTATTTGATGGTTTGAATATACATCCGATATATTGATAATCAAATAACCTTTAGGCTTCAAACATTTAACAGACAAATCTATTGATTTGTAAAGAAATTTATTTAACCAATCATCCAGCTTTCTATATCTTTTGTAAGATTGTGTTTCTTCGCTCGAATAGCGTTCGATGTTAAAATAAGGCGGCGACGTAAATACTGTATCTACAATGTTTTCTTCTAACTCAACTTCTTCTGCTGGCAGATTTATAAAACTTGTTTCTTTTGCTTCTGTGAGTGTGCTATAAAAGTTTGACTGCAAAGAATATTTTTCAAACACTCTGGTGTTTGGATCAATCCCTATATAAGAACGCGTGTTCTGGCAAGCATAAAAGCCGCAAAGCCTATCCCCCCATCCAGCACTAAAATCCAATACATCAACTGAATTGAATTTTTCATAAATAGATTTTGCAACTGCTGGCTTAAACTGAGAAGCTATATATTTTCTTAATGATAAACATGTTCTAAAAATATGTGAATTTAATTCTTTTACTTTTAACGTCCATAAAGACTTCAAAAGACTATTCAGGAATTTGTCACTATTCCATGTTCTATATGGAGATGGACTATTTATGCAATCACAAAGGAATCTGCTCTCTTGTTGAAAATAATCCGATGCTAAACTTCCAATATTTGTTTCATCTATAAAAGAACCATCGCCAACAGAATCAAATGAATATGGATATCTTGTAACTAAAGTTCCTTGTTTTATTTCCTTACATTTATATGATACAAGTTCTAAAAAACTACTTTTTGCTTCTTGTTCTGTAATCTTTTTTAATGGCAGATTGATGTCGCCTGATAATATCAACTGCTTTAAAGATGCTGTTATATCATCACAGCTATAAGTGCTTTTCAGTTGTTCCCAACTCTGTCTATCAATGTTTATTTCGCCGTCTGTTATGTAAGATGATAGATCTGTAATCATTTTATAGATGACCTTAAAAAAGATTCTTTTGCGGAACGTGTGTTTCGATGCGTTGCTTTGCGACATTGAAATAATTGTCATCCAGTTCAATGCCTATGAATTTACGATTAGTGTTTAAACAAGCAACACCTGTACTACCAGAACCCATGCAGTTATCTAACACAACATCGTTTTCATTGCTATATGTTTTTATCAGATACTCACATAAGGCAACAGGTTTTTGTGTCGGATGCAAACCAACCTCTGTATTAAATTTCTGAATAGATGATGGATAACGCTTTTTCGGTAAATCTACAAACATTTGTTTCTTAAATCCATCGCCATAAATATGTGTTTTTGTGTTATATTGTAGTTTATAATTTGTTCTTTCCAATCCTGCTTTGCTTCTTTCCTCCATAATTGGATTATATTCTGGCTTGCCATAAGAAAACACAAAAACAGATTCATGTTCACGCATTGGTTGGTATTTCACACAAGCGAAGTTACTGCCACGGTTTTTCTGCCATATCCAATCATGTTTATATGCTTTCAAATTACTTGAAACTAACATAGCAGAAAATGGCATAGAACCAAACAAAACTATAGCCGCATCTTTTTTGCAAACACGTTTATAGTTTTCCCATAAACGATCAAAAGGAATTAAAACATCCCATTTACAACCTGTCATTTGATAAGGCAAATCACAAAGAACCATATCAATACTGTTGTCTGGTAGTGACTGCATTACCTCTAAACAGTCACCATGATATAATTCATATTTATCTGTAATAACAGAAGCCATCACTCATTCTCCTGAAAGAGTCTGTTTCGTAAGATATTCAGTTACATTATTAAGTTCTTTAAGAGCTTCCATGATAGAAACCTTGCAATTACACTCTTCTTTATCACTCATTTTAAGATCATCTGAAAACCTATATAGTTCATCAGAGATATCTATGATATGTTTATGTAGAAGTTTTAGTTGTTTAATTTTTAATGATTTGCTTAGTGATGACAGCATTTCATAATCAATTACTTTTCTGTCATCTTCTTCATACTCAGCATCAAATATAGTACAGCCATACATAGGGCTATATGTTACCTTATTATCTGACATCTCTTATGTCTCCTTTTATACAGCAAAAACTGAATACAGTAGGTATATTTTTTAAAGAATATACCTACTGTATCTCTTGGACTAATCACAAAACTTCTACATCATAAGAAAACTCAAAATTGTCTTCTGCTCCAAATTTTCTCATACTTTCAGTAACAGATTCTAGCAATTTTGTATCCATCTGATATTTTTGTTGACTATCCGAAATAATGATTTCATCTACGACTCTATCTTTCATTAAGAAGTAAACGTTCAATAACGTACTCATAAGTAATGTATTTCTATGATTAAGTTTATCCTGTTTTCCAAAATACATTGTTAGTCTAATGTGATCTTCTATTTCCAAATTTAATTCTTTTCTTTTTATCTGAATGTCCTTTTTTATATCATTATAAATGGAACCATATACACAAAATAAGGTATCTGGTGAAATATCATAAAGAGTTTTATTTGGATTTTTTAATAGACAATCTCTATGCTTATTCTTCATAACATTTATATGTTGTAAAAATGAAGATTTAATATTATCTTTAATTATTGTTGATGTGAGATAATTCTTATCATCATCTTTATCAAAGAATGTGTCGGAAACACCAATATATTTACCAATTTCCTTACCATGCTCTGGGTTATTCATAGTTGTCATAATAAGACAAGGATTACTCTTTATATTTTTCAACTTTTCTTCCAGACTCTTTTCCAACTTATTTGCATGGTCATAAAGATACGTTACAGATGGAACAAGCTGATAGAATGGATCTTCAGTCTTAAATAATACTTCTGAACTTCCATCCAAAAATATCACTGTTGTTTCAACATCAACTTTTGCAGAAGATAACCAAGAGTAGTTCTTTGAGTTGTATAGAATAGATCCAGTGCTAATTCTATCTGTAATAGTAACTAATTCATCTTTACTTTTAGTAGAAACATTAAAAGCGAGAATTACTTTACTTGTTTCATTGACATAATACCTATTATTTTCTTTATCAATGCAGATTGCATTTTTCATATTATCAGAGGATCTAATAAACAATACATGACCATCTGATATGTCTTCAGTAATATATATAGAACACATACCCCACATTAAGCTCCATTCAGGGAAAAGCCTGTCTGGAAATATATTTTCAAATGTCGTTTCATTAAGAATAAGTGTGTCTGGAAATGAATAACACTGAATATCTTCTCCAAAGATATTTGCTCTTCCATTTTCTAAATCCTTTAGTGTATATTCTTTATATTGTTCTTTTAATCTTTCTTTCACAAAAGAATAAACAGCATCAAAGCAATTTCTGTTTTCTAGCTTTCCAGCAACAGGAACAGCATCTACACGTACTGTTATATTGCTATTTGACACACCATCAGAAGTTTCAGATATACTTCCATATTTATACAATACTCTTAACACGCATCTAAAATTATCTGTTAAGCCATATATTGGATTACTAAAAAACTCTGTTCCAATAATTTTATTAAAACATGAATGAATGTTATTCAAAAAACATTCATACTTGTTATATGAATAGTTAAAATGCAATACAAATTGTGTATCTATTTCTTTTGCGTATAAAGAATCTATTGTAAGTTTTGAGTATGAAGCATACAAATGATCCAGTAGAGTTTTTAATTCAGCATAATGCAAGAATATAAACTCTGCTACACGCTGTCTATAATCATCTTTGAATGCTGTGATTGTATATTCTTTACTTCTTTCTTCTCCATCTATAACCAAGGAATAAGGGTTTAGATCAAGGAGCAAAAATAGATTGTCGTTTTTCTTCTTTAATTCTAGTTCGCCTATTATGGGGAAATTAATGCACTTAAATTTAAGTACTTTATTGTTTTCTTCAAATACATCAAACTCCAAAGTATCAACAATATTTTGCAATAATTTATTCATTACAAAATATAATGTAGGTTGATCTTTTCTGTTTGGATGTGTTTCATTCCATTCAGATACGACTTTAGACAGTTCCTCTCTTTTCTTCATAGTAATCTCTCCCTAGTTTAATCAGCATTATTACTGATTAGTTAGTTTCAAACGATGATTGTGTTTCTCACAGAGAACGTCAACCATCACTCTCTTACTCATAAATACCAAGAATGATGTAATTTGTCAAAATTTTTTAGTACATCTCATTTATTTCCTTTTGATTAAAATACACAGCAAACAGCCTATTATTCTTGTTTTGTACTCTGAATATAACTTCAATGGTATCAAAGTTTGTGTACTGCATGTTCACAATAGAGAAATTAATAAAAGCACTCACGTGATTCTCTATTAGTTTTCTTACTGTCTTCTCTGATGGTAGTTCTCTCATATCTTGTTATCCTTGACTCACAACGAACAATACCATATAACCAAGCTAAAAATCCTGCCTTAATAGATTCTTTTGTGTCCACTACTTTAGCTGTTAGATACGAGTCAAATGCTTTATATGTCTGCCATTTATCACACTTACCTTTGACTTGTATAACATAAGATTTGCTTTCTTTTTCAAGATATTCTTCTGAAATATAAAACAGCATAGTTTTATTCTGCTCTATGGAATAGAGAATATTGACGGCATATCGAGAAGCAAACAATTCTAAAATATCGTTTATATCTCTAATCGTTTCTTCAGTAGGTTCATAGTTATCTGTACCGTCCTCACTATTATACTCTGGATTGTTATTTAGTGTCCATTTACCAACAAAATGTGCTGACAAAAACACTACTGCCTGATTTAAACAATTAGTATCTACATCGAGGTATAAGTTGTAGGAATGATTACGTTTGCCTGCAACAATTTTATCTTTTAAGTACTTTTTTAATTCTGATAAAGTGTTTATTTCTTCTGTTAGAGATAGTTTTCTACATTCCATAATGCTACTTCATCCTATAAGGGAACATATTTAGGTGCTAATATCTGCTTATATTCTTCAGCAGTACATTTATAAAGACAATCCTCAAAATCCATTTCCTCACTAAATAGCTGCACTACTCCACTCACTCCAACAAACCCATCTTCACATTTGTATACATTCGTTGACACTTCATACCACCTATGATAATCAATAGGTTTAACACAAGTATCTATGACTTCAAGATTAAATTCCTCCTCAAACTCATAAAGTGACCAGTATTCGTTTATACTTACTTTCTCAATCACTTCTGCTACTTTCATATCTAGCCCCAAATAATTTCTACAAACTTTGTAGTGTCGTTTAATGATTCACCTTCAACAGCACTTGAATATCCAGCATCTTTATTACATGAAGTAACTGCATCTATTACTCTGAACTTATTAAGAAAGTCATCGTCGTACTGTGTTTGCCATATAGATACATTCACTTCCATGTCTGAATCCATAGAGCTGAGCTTTTTAATTAGTTCTGCTACTTTCATACTAATCTTCCTCTTCTATATAATCTTTTGGACGAACATTCACATGTTTAATTTCTTTATTTGGTTCTAAATTATCTGGTAAGAATAAAGCACCCCATGAGTAGCTACAATATTCACTATCGTGATCAAGATACATTATAAAGTTCTTACCATACATTTGAATATCGCCAATGATTAGATTGTCGTTATTGTCTGTGTCCCATAGGATATCTTTCACAGATTCTTTGAAGCATTCCCAAGTTACCATGTCACTTCCTACTTCAACAGAAATAATATCATTCTCTGTTAATTGCTTACCTTTTATTTTCCAACTGTTTATATAATCAATAGTATAGTCAAGAAAGTTTGAAACATATCCGCTCATAATTACTCCATACCATATGCAATGTGTGCAACATATATCTGCACCTTTAATCTTCAAGAATGATTCGTTCTTCTGTTTTGAGTGTCTTACATATAATCAGCTCACACTTTTTATATGTATCAGGATGGTTCTCTCGAATCCGCTCATTCTTTAATTTATGTAAATGAGCTATCGCCTCCTTTTTGCATTGTTAATTCTCAAACGTTAAGCAAAGCACAACATCCATATTGTTGTAATATGGATCAAACTTCAATTCTGTATTCTTTAATACCATTTTCCCATCAAACACAACAAATTCTTTATTATCATTCTTTTCTGTCGGCGGTTGATACAACTTCAAATGAAATTCATCACCGATGTGAATACGCTCATAAAGGCTCTTAACTGGTTCTGACAGCAACCATTCAGCTTTAATTGCATTTCGTCCAGCGCTAATGCTATAAGACACATTGCCAGTGTTAAAAGCCAATTCTGGGCAATCTTCAATCTCCAACAAATAATCCTTTATGCTGTTTATCGTCTTGTGCGTCTGGCTTAATAATTCTATCTTATCGGAATATTTTACGGCTTGGTCAGAATGATACAAGAAAGAATTTATGCAAATAGATCGTCCATCCCTATGCTCAATTACTCTAACTTGGTGATGCAGATTTTCTCTGGCATATTCGTTGGCAAGTTCAAGAGCGTGTTCTTCTGATATAAAAGACTTGTCCAAATAGACGATAGCGCGATCATCTTTGATTGAATAAGATGTTTTTGGAAATGCTTTAATCACAAAATCATAATCCTCTGTAATTGCATATTCCTCGGCAACATCTATTATGCGATTGTATGTGTCAGCTTCAACAAACTCAGAATAGCATAATAAAGGTGTATGTCTTTCTTCGCTAAACCTAAAATCACAAATAAAACAAGTATTGCTATCAAAAAGCAAATCACAATGTTCGCCATCTTTCAATGATAAATCTCTTATCTGCTTATAGAATATTTGATTATCACCTATTTCATTGTCAAAGAGTTCACGGCAACGCTGCATGAGTGCAAAAGAATTATAACGCAGTTGTGCTGTCAGACACATATTCATTGTGTTTTCGAGAAAATCCTCAATGCAATTGTCATAGTCATCGTTGGTTAAATAAATATCGCAGATATTATCATTATAGACAACGATGACTGCTTCGTATGTTGTTAATGGCATGTTTGTCTCTCCAATGGAAATTGTTCGTTCTCTGGCAATTCTTTTATGCTTATATTCGTACCATCATATTCTATGATGTGCGTTATTAGACCGTCTGTGCTTAGTGCTAGTATTTGGTCATCCTCATCCTCTTTGCAATATTTCTCGGCATATTGAATAGCTTTCTTGTATGAGTAGAAGTATTGAATAATTAAGCTATACAAGTTTTCGTTATGTTTATCAAATAAGGAATAACGATGCCTCATAAAGCCTCACTTTTCGGAAACACCTTTAAACACAACCATAATTGGTAATGTCTCATTCACTTGAAATTGGCTGTCGATTACAGCTTTTTCTAATTTGTAACTATCTTTTATTTCAAATCTTTTTTCACAATCAGATGAATATACCATATATGATATTTTATATGTTTTGTTATAATCTAAATCATTAAACCAATTCAACGAATACTGCGTTGCAATAAGTTGTAATTTTAATGTGTTTATTGATTTAATTAAATCATCATTGTTATTTTGTTTTTCAAAAGTGCATTTTGAAACGCAAAGACTTAATTGTTCATCGCCATCAATATCAACTTCAAAATGCTGTCTCATAAACGGTTTGGAATCTAAATGTTTAAAGTTTGTATGTGATGTATTATCGCATTTCATATACATGTTATTAATCAAATCATCTTTTGATGGTTTGATTGTTTTCCTTAGTAATTCTTTTCGTTTATCTTCGGCTTCAATGCGTTCAATTTCTTCTGGATGCTGCAAAGCAGTAATTAGTTTATCAACACAACACATTGTTTGTTCTCCTTAATCCCACAAATCCAAATAATATTCAGCCATCAATGCAAATGCTTCTTTGCGAATTTGCTTGTGTGATTCTAACACAGCTTTATGTTCTTTAATAATTCGTTGCTTTTCATCATCTGACATCTCAGGTGTTATTGCCACGTCATTGTTGAAGTCTTCAATCGAAACCTCAAATGCGTGTTTTATTGTCTCTAAAATCGTTTTCCACGCATCCTCATCGACTCCGCATGGATGACTATAACCTTCTTTGATCCATTTGTCTAATGCTTTTACAGACGTTTTAGCAAGCGTGTCTCCATACTCCCAGCACCATAATGGTTCTGGCTTGCCGTCTAATGTGTTATTCAGTTCATCCAATAAGATGTACGCATCCAAGTTATCTGATTCAAAGTCGAATAAATAGTTATCCTCGTCGCCAAACCATGCGTCTAAGTCACAATCATACCATAACTTGTCGATTTGGTTATACAGCAAATCGGCGTCATCGACGTAATGAACTTTTAAATAGTCTTTATTCCATTTACACAAACAGGCTACACGCTTTGGGCACTCTGTTTCGTTTTCCTCATCTATAGGATGTTTAATATATGGACGTTTATTCCAATACTGTTCGCCATCATACTCATCTTTTATTTTTATCCACTGCATTTCTGTAATTCCATTATATTATATCCAGTCTAAAGTTGTACAACCTTTATAACCTTTTTGCCATACAAACCAAGCATAAGCCTGAACTGGTGATTTGCATGTAGAAAAATCACCGTTTTTTGCGACACCAATTCTTTTTGAAAAGACATAAACTGATTTAGGCGGAAATTCTATAAATAGATTTTTCCGAGAAGCACCCTCAAGGAATGTTAATTTCAAAAACATATAAACATTATAGCCATCATCTACCAAACTTAGTGCTTGTCTTACAAATGCTTCTGCTGTCTTAAAAGGCGGATTCGTTAATATATCACAGTTATGTGCTTTTTCTGTACATTCTAAAAAATCTAAAATTTCTACATCACTTCTTCTTTGTACAATATCTGATTTTTTGACAACAAATCCTTTATCTGTTAAGGCATCTGCCAAATGACATTGACCAGCGGCACATTCCCAAACATTTTTATGTGGTGTTTCTTTTGTTAAAAGCAAATCAATTGCTTTTGGATCTGTTGCATAGAAATCCATTTCACCCCTATCATGCTCAACATGATTAGATGCACCCAAAAGCCTAAAACTTGTTATATGATTATCAGACATACTACAACCCTTTATCAGACATAGCCTCTTTATAGAATTTCTCTGAACGCTTGGTAGATTTCAAAACATTATAAGCCGTGTACACATACTTGTCAGACTCAATCAGGTAAATGTAAGACATGAAATTAACTCTATGACCTATTACACCATGACGGTTAATCCACTCTAATGCAGATTTAAAAGAACTGAATGTGGCTATATCACCCTCGCCGAAATCAGGTTCTTCATAACCCAATCCCCAATATTCAAAGGAATAGGAAACTAGGTAGCCTTCTTTTCGCGTATTACGGTTGACTATATAATCATCGCCATCTAAAAAATCTGTATAGCCACGGAAATAGACGGTCTGCACTTCCTCAAAGGCAAAGTTCAATCTCGGATTTTTTGGTACAAAGATTTTATATTTACTATCAGCTTTCATGTCTCTAACAGCCTTTTAACTTTGTCTGGATTATGCTTGCAATAACAATCGTAGTCACAATACCAGTCGTTATCACAAATCGTTGGTCGCTTATCTTTATTCTTACCGTCTATTTTTTCTCCACAACCTTTACACGTCCTCGTCGGTAAAGTCTGCATCGTAATAGGCTTGGTTAAATCTATCACAACATCATAGACTTCTGCATTACGAATGTTTAAGCTATTCTTGTAATGAGACAGGTCTTCTTCAATCTCTGCCTCGGATGCAAATAGATGATACTCACGAAACCAAACATCATCTGTTTTCCATGCTAGACGCTCATACGTAAGCACTTTAGTTTTAAATATTGGGTTGGTGAAGATGTAGCCAGACATAATTATTCCCTTATGTTATTATTCATGTTCATGGTTAAGATCATAACAATAATTGCTTAACGTAGTAGAAAAACCCTTCAAGTCATAACGGATATATCCAAACTCTGATAACTCATTTTCAATATCATTATAAACTTCTTTTTCTTCTTCAATCATAGACAGTAACGCAGTAATCATTGTATTTAATGAATTAGCCGCCACTATTTTTTCAATTTGCTTTTCAGTGACATTCATGGTGATCCCCTTATTCTACACAATTACTCATTTTACAAAGCATTACATTTTGTTCTTGTACCACTGTATCACCATTATGCAAACGAACTAAATATGGAATATTCCAAATTGCAAAAACTTTCTCTGGCACAAGCGTCCAATAAATAGAATCTGCGGTTTCGCAAATTCCATTTAAATTATAATTCATATATTGAACAGATTTGTCTGATAATACTTTTAATGTCGTCTGCATGATTATTATTCTCCTTCTGGTGTTTTTATGTCAGAAAACCTGCACCAAGCTATAATATCTTTGTACTTATATGTTGCGTTCCAACGATACTGCATCCACACGCCATCCTTAAATTCCGCTTCGGCAATATTCCTTGATGTGTTTAGAATAAGAAAACTGCCAGTGGATGGATTCGGAATCTCGTTGCCGTCATGCCATGTTAATGTGCATGGCACTTCTTTAGTTTTTCTCATTTTTGTTTTCCTGCCTATCATACGTCTCAACGACTTCCTGCTGAAACATTGTTACTGTTGTCTCTTTTATAGCAATCACGCGAGTTTGTAAATTATATTTGTTGCGATTGTGCCTTGCTTTTTTGAGTGCTGATTTATAATCATAGCACTTATCCGTTATCACAAGCCACTTGCAGCCATCGTTAATTTCGACACGATAATAACCTGTTTCTTTCTGAAAAGCCTCAAGCGGTCGAGATACAGGGCAATAATAATGCAACTCATCCATGACGCAACCTTGCTAAATAATGCAGAATCCGCTCGTAGATGATCTCGGATTGCCTTTATCATCCCATGAAAACTGAAATAGCAATATCTCCGCATTGCAATTGACATACTGCAATTCATGAATCCAATATTGATTTCCACCTTCGTTGCGCACAAACTCTACAACTGATTTGTCTTTTTCTGGCATCAACATTTTCGACTCAATAAAATCAAATATTGTTTCATTATGACAAAAACATACAAAATGATCTATTATATATTGTCTAAGCTTCTTAAATCGTTCTTCACATTCAAATGCTGGGAATTTCAAAAGATTTAATCCTGCAATAATATTCGGGAAAGCATAAATTAGATTTGAAAAATTCAATGGATCAAATTCTTTATTTTGAAATTTATCCATAACTATTTTTCCAAGACTATGCATCTCATCATAGAAATCGTTGTCAGAAAATGTAATCAAACAATATTCTGTACGCATTGCTACACCCCCATAAGCTCAAAAAGATGTAAACTTTTATTTGCCAGAAAATAAAAAATATTATTTATTTTTTCTGGGTTCTGATAGCCATATTCCAAAACGAAATTCATTGCATGTTTTATGTTTATTATTTGAAGTCCATAATCATCACACACGCCATCTTTTTCGCATTGATCAAAATAAAAAGTCTCTGTACGGCATGATTCCAATATTTCAGATATTTCGTTATATGAGACGGATTCCTTATTAAGTTGACTCAATCCATCTTTAATATAAGAAATAACCTGATTCAAATGATGACTTGTTATCGCTGCGTTAATTTCTTCTTTTGTCAGCGGTCGCGTTTCTATGTGGTTTATTTCTTTGCCGCGCTTCGTTATCTCTTTACGCACTGTTGTTCTTTCATACAAAGTGTCATTTTTTAACTTTGTCAAAATATCACCAAGTTTGTTAAGAACTTTAATGGTTGCTGGGAATAATATATCCGCAAGCATACGATTATTCAAAGCAACAACTTCTGTGTCGATCATAGTAGCACCCCTGTTTGTTTGTTGTGATAGCCTTTAGCCATCATGTTCGCAGTTTGTTCGTGTCTGCAAAAACACAGCAGACAAAGCACACAATATCATGTGACAGATTGCATGTCAATAAAAATTTGACTCAAAATGGAACAATGATTTCTTTAAGGTTAATTCCACTTTGTTCTTCGATTTCAAGCATTGCAACTTTGTATGCCATGTCAATAGCCGTTTCAACATCGACGCACGCAGCATTCTTTTTATGGCATAATTCTGATGGACTTAATGATTCTGAATATCTGTTGTTGTCTAATACTATCTGTTTGAGATAGCACTCAAAGTCTTTTAGATTGTCTAACATTTGCGATTTTGCGCAACTAAATGGCGTTGTGAAATATCCATGAACAATATCATATACTGTTTCATAGATGCCTCGAAAGAGATTTGTTTTGTCGTGATATTTTTCAACAAACTTTCTGCTTAACTTCGGATAAGGCTTGCTTTGAGTAACGACACCATAGACTCCATATCTTTTTAGTTTGTTTTCCTGCATGGAATCTTGCAATTCTTGGACGCAATCATTACACAAAAGCCTGCCGCCAACAATGCACATATCTGTCCAGTAATCCTCTTTACCGCATTTCTGGCACTGCCGTTTCAGGTCTGTAATGTCGATTGTTTCAATGTCTGTGTCAATCATTGTGAACTCCGTACCACTTTATTCTATATCCATATTCACGCAACGCAGCATCGACTGTCATGTTTTCTGCACCTTTTTGAGATTTCAAAAAATCGTAGACACAGACAGAACAATATAGCTTATCATCTTTCTGATAGTAACAAATATTGTTTGCATCACGTCCGCATTTAGAACAAATATGATTCTCTTTAAACGGTTTTCCTTCTATTTCAGAAATCGAAATCCAATATTCAGAATAATTGCTTCCATAAGTTTCTGCTTCACCATTTAACTCTGTCCACGGTTCAGAAGATTCTTCACCCAGATTTGAGTATTCACATAACATATATCTTGGTTCTGACTCGCCAAAATTCTGTCTATCATAATAATGTTTTATTAAACAGATCTCTAATGTTTCTGGTTTTTCGTCTGCATATTTATGCCACTTCATATACAACCTCCACAACAACCCTGTTCAACGTGAGCATTTACACAATCTATAATCTCTTTCTTTAAAGAGTCACTACAAATAAATGGGACATCATTTTCATATTTACATTCACTTAAATCTACACTCCAATCCCCATACTCTATAAACTCATCACAGTCATCATCCACACCCGCACACCCGCCTGATTCCATAGAATAACCATACACCTTAATTACCTCTGGATCAGAATAAAGTTTATTCCTGTTTATCCTCGCCTCTCTAGTACAAAGACCATCATAATCTTTATACTGAATAAAACAGTGTGTGATACCGTTAATCTTCACCACCAATACACCCGAACAAAGATTGGGGTATTCCCCGTCGTATGAAACAAATTCTACCATAACTTTCTCTCCTTACAGATCTATATCTTCTTCCTCATCACCTTCATCTTCAAATATTTCATCTTCGTCGTTGTCGTCTAAAGAATCATAATACTCATCTTCTTCATCCATATCACATTCATCAAGATCATCTAAACAGTTTAGACCATAATATGATGCTATACATTTCAAAGAGCAAAACTGCATGTCATCTTGCATGTAAATAAGCTCTGGATTTATGTATTCCTTACACCATTCACATCTTCCAAGTTCAAAAGCCTTAACACCTAAAGCATTTTCAAGACAATCATCACAGATAAAAACTGGTTCGTCTTTGTTTTCTTTGAGATTCTGAATACGGTCATCATAATTACGCACACCGTCCATATCATAAAAAGATACATTGCTTGTTCCACACTTGCAGCATTTTAATTCTGGCTTGTGATACATTGGTATTCTCCTGTTAAGTGTTTAGAATTGTTGATTGCGGCGTAATGCCATAGTTATAATAAGCACAAATGCCTATTGCTTTTCTAATTTTAGTCCCAGTTTCCATACTAGGATCTATGCTATCTGCCATCATAATAGCACCATAAGCAGTTTCACAGGCACTACCTATAACGATTATATTTCCTAATACAGTATCACTGCTTGCTTCGTATATAGAATAATCCGATTGCACACGATAAAGACGATCTTTAATAGCTAGGATTAAATCAAAATCCTCATTATCACGCTTCAACGATTCTGCATGAACTTTTAATTTTGGAATGAATGTTTGGATTAAGTCTATAATTAGCTTATCGTCTGCCTTGTATTCATCCTCTGGCAAACCATCAAACAAAGTGTCGTCTGACATTAAAAGATTCGCCATACGAACAGACCCAGCGCATCCAATCACAATATCTTTCCTGTCACACGGATTGAAAACTTTTGGTGTGTCTGTCGCAGAATGATGTGAATCATAAGATACGCCACAATCCGCGCCGATATAACAGCACCGATATTGCTTATCAATTACACCAATACAAACAGTCATTTCAAATTCTCCATTCAAATTCTCCATGTCCCACTCTTTTTTAAACTCTTTTTCCCATGCTTCATGTTCTTTCATCATCCTACACCATTTCATTATTTGGTACACAGCGACAACTGTGCTAACAACAATTACAACAACACCTAAGAGAAGCACAAGATAACCCAAAATCTCTTTACTGTTTTCTGTAAACATTGTATATCCTATACATTTGATGTAAACATCCAGCCAGACTTTGTAGGCAAAGTGAATGGATATTTCTCTATCTCATAGCACCCTAAAAGAATTGGAATATCAAATTCGTCAAGCATTTTAAATAAAGACACAGTTACCGTCAATTCTTCTTCATTATATATTTGTTGACTTAGTTGATTCTCGTATCGTTCAACTGCTAATTTAAGACGAAATATAGCTTCATCTTCGTCCAAATTTCTTAATTCTGGTTTAAGATGATAAGTGCAGCAGTTCTCTGTATAAGTTATAGATGTTTGTATTTGGTAACTAGGCATGGTTGTTTTCCTATATTAGTTCATGGTAATGTCTATTTCAACAGCCTTGTTATCTTCTATTCTAGCATTAACAATCGGGTGTATGTATTTTTTAAAGCCTACCATATAAGTAATTTGCACCTCTTTGTCGGGGTTAAATTGCTTTAATACCTCGATTAACTCACTAACAGTCAGTGGCTTATACTCATCATTTACCATTGTTTATTCTCCATGTTCACTTTCACAGTCTGAAAAATTTCCAGTTTCGTAACAATGATATTCTGGATTGTTCTTTGTTATCCACTTCAAACCATAGCCAGACATGACAGATTCAAGTGTGATACAAGGGGATTCTACTCCACCAAAGAAATCATTTTTGGCGCACAGCGGATCACAATATACATCCCCAGTATATGGATCTACTACAATCGGTTCGCCAGATCTTATTTCTTTATTACATAGACGGCACTTCATGATTTTTACTATATCTCGTTTATGTCCCAAAATTTTCCGAAAGCACTAACATGCTTCCATTGCCATTTTGCAGTAGAAATGAACGACGGCCATGTAGTTGCCATTTTCTCTTTAGCCATCTCACATAACCACGTTCTCTTTTTGGAATCCGTTAATTCTAACGCATCACAAACTTTCTTTTCCTCATCCCAACCAAACTGAAATATATCTGCCATTACTTGTTTATAACCTTCACAAGACAAGTTCGCTATATGTGGATCATTATAAGGATGTGTACGCAGACGATCTTGCTCTTTGTAAACTAAAATAAGAGTGTCCACAGCAATATCCACCTTTGCCCTATAATCAGATTCATTCTTTATTTTCTCTAATTGCTCATTTATAGAATAATAAGATGGCATAAGCACTCCTTTAGTCCGCTAGGGTCTTTTCTAATTCCTCAATATACACCCAACGTATTACGTCTATCAGTTCATAATAGAACTCATTATCAGGCGTATTAAGACACCACCTACTATATGTTTTGTTCGATTCCCAACACAAAACCTCATAATGATCTTGCATATCGCAGAAGCACATTGTGTATGATTCTGGAATGTCGTTGTTCTTTGTGTATTTCCACTTCATTATGTTTACCTTTAAATTATTTCTACTTCTACCATGAGAAAATTATTTCAAGTATATCTTTGTTCCAATCAAAGCATATACCTTTGTTAATATCTTTAACACACCTATATAATAATCGCATACATTCCCAGTAATCACAATTATATTCAAGAAACCTAGAATTATGATTGTATTTACAAAGCGAATTATTAAAAAGCAGTTTATGGTTGTCTGGTGATTCGTGAAACATAGAACGATCATAACTACTTAGTTCTTTTTTTAAAACATTTTCTAGTTTTTGAATCTGATCTTGCGTTACATTAATAATACAGTTATGTTTATCATCAACAACTATACCGAAATATGTGAAAAGAAAACTAGACTCTAATACTTTACCAATATTTCCCATATAACTAAGAGAGCTAGAATTTTCTATATCCCCAAGATACCTAACATAACGAGAATCAAGTTTAGAAGTAGCTCTAAATTCAATGTTTAAAGACATGATTATTGCTCCATAATGTTTATTGTTTGTTCTCAATCGACTAACTCATCGACACTAATCCAGTATTCTATGTCGCTCTGGCTTTCTTTGTACGACACCATAGGATCATTGCAAAGATGCCATGAAACAAAATACCCGTCTTTGAACGGATAGACAACATCTTTATCGCAGCTTGTTCGTTTTACAACAATTGGCTTAAAAGATAATTATTTTGGTATTTGTTCGTCTGAAAACTTGTGCCAATTACACATTGTTCACGCTCCATTAAGAAAACTGTATTTTTTTTCCAAAAGTACTTTCAAATTTTTCTGCACACTCGTTCCAATATTCAATATCTCTATATCCTTCGTACTCGTTAGCGCATTCCTTAGAGCAATAAACATTCTCATCATGAAAATACAAATCATCTCTATTAAAAGGTTTTTTGCAGTTTGGGCAAACAGAATCTTTTGTGATGTGGATATAATTATCCAGATCATCTAGCTCACCGCTTTCTTTTGCACATTTCTTCGAGCAAAGCATAATAACAGGGTCGGCAATATAAATATTGCTCCTGAAAGGCTTTTTACAATGCATACAAACTGATTCTTTCGTAAGAATGTGTTCGCCACTATCCAAGCAATCGTCACAAAGCCATTCAAGATAAGGGTCATTACACCACCACTTCAATGCGGCTTTTACGCTATCTCTTTTGTGACAATGAGAACATAGCGGCAATTTGCCTTCTTTCAAATACATTTCAAGATCATTATTCATGACGGCTTTCCTTATATAGTATTTTCAATCATTTCATCACACATAAAAGTGAAATCTATGTATTTCTCACCACACTTAGAGTATGTCTCACCACACGTAAAGCCTTCTTTGAAGTTGCTGATAAAAGTCTTAGTACACTTTATTTCTTCTAACATAATATCACCATTATCTATATAATATTTTTTTATTACAGAAGGTACAGAAATGTTATCACATATTTTTTGAAACCAAGTCTCTAAACACTGTTTTATCTCTCTATCATTATCTGTCTTAATAAGCATGGAGCAATGGATTTTATAGTCTCCTTTTTTATTAACTCTCGGCACAGAGTAATAATCATAAAAGAATTTCGGCTCATACCCTTCTTCAACACCATTACTTAAATCACTGCCAAAAAATGTGTTAGGGAATAAACCTACTCTATCCCTAGTTACCTCAAATGTAGGTAAATCTATACTGGTTATTGGAAACCAAACATCCTTCTTATCACAGTGTATGGACTCAGGTATGCTTAATCCTAATTCTAAGTAGTAGTCTCTATAATTTAATCCTGACATAATTTAATACTCCTCTAAATCAAAATTCCATCTCTCAGCAGCATGAATGCAGCTTTTAAAAGCTAAATTAAATACATCTATACACTCATCTAACACATACATGGTTGCTGTTTTGTAAAGCTGACTTAACTCATACTGAATTTTATTTAATAGCATATCGTTTACTAAGTCATTATAATGCTTCTTATATATTTTTTTAATGTGAGGCCAGAGTGCATTATAAAGAGTATTATAGTCGTACTCTAAAGAGGCTTTGCTTACTGTTCTAACAAAGTCCTCATAACTCTCTTGAGTATGCTCTTTTTGTATTATTAATCCTTCACCAAACATAACTACTCCCAATATTTCTCTTTCTCTACCACTTGTCTGATAATCTCTCTTTCTCTTTCCTGCATTTCTCTAACAGAGCTGACTGTGTATTCCTTCACAATCCCAAAAAGAGATTTCAACAGTTACCTTATACAGCTTTGTGTTTTTCATTGTTTACTCTCCAATAATTTGGGATAACATTTCTTTTGCTAGATCCAAATTCTCATTATCGTTACGAGAATCATATATGCATGTACACTTGTAACCATTTCGACAATCTGTAATTGTATAATAATCGGTTATATCTTTATTGCACTCAAAATTTAGCCTAGATGTTTCAATACATAGCCTGTAATCTCCATAATTATCTCTTTCGACATTTCCATCTTTGAGATAATACTTTACAATATAGTTGTAGTCGCAGTTCATGTTTATTCACCTTCTGCATTGTCAATCAAATTTAAAATCCTATCCTTTGCAATATCCCAGTCTTTAATAGTGCCATCACCGTCTATTGTAATATAAATATTATCTCCACAATTTGATGAATTAATTTCCAAAAATTCTGGCACATAAGGACGATTAGCATCATCTGAATCCCAAAGAACATTATCATTATCACCTATAATCTGATAACGACCGTCATCACAAACTTTAAAAAATGTATTAATACAAAAATCTTTTTTCCAATTCTCAATTTTTCCTGTCTCAAAATCTATAACCAAACACCAATACCAGTTTTGTTCTTCGTCTAAAAATTCAACACAAGGAATCACTTTTCTAACTAATAAATCATTCTCGTCTGTGTCGTCTTGTTCTATCCATGTAACACCATTGTCTGTTGAGTATTTACAATCAACCCAATACCTAACACCTGCCTGAATCTTTATTTTTGTTGGAATGTTCATACACTATTCTCCTATTCTTTTTGATGTAACTCTTTAATAGGTCTATTTATAGACTCAGAGATTTGCTTCTTAATTACAACATACCCAGAATCTCTTGAGAATTTCCTTATAACATCCTCTAAAGACTCAAAGAGCTGCTTTCTGTTTTCCTTATCAACTTCATAATTATCACAAAAAATATCACGGAAAGAAAGCTCTATTGTTAGATTATACAGTTTTGTGTTTTCCATTGTTTACTCTCCTTCTTTTTCTGGAAACCAAGGCAAATATTCGTCTGGATCACTTAACGCAGTCCATTCTTCATTATCTATATTAAGAGAGACACATTCATGCGAGCAATATATTTCATCTGAGGTTTGGCCAAAAATTAACTCATCCCCAGCCTCTATTGTTTTTCCACAATTGAAACAATCACAAGTATCTCTGTTCTCTATAAGCGAGAATGTTTCATCTGTGATAAGATCAATTCCTTTAATCACAAATTTTCTTATCTTGTATTCATACCTAGTATTTCTATTCATTAGGTCTTTTAAACCTGATTTTGCTTTTCCTAAATCTGCATACTTATGATGAAACAACCATCCATTAGGATCATCTTTTAATTGTTTTGATCTTAAACAAATAATATAAATAGTTTGGATGTAATTTTCCCCATATATATTTAAGTCGGTTCGCATGGCGGCATCTCCTATATCTATTTTAGCTGACTTTAATACTTACCATTAAAGACACTAAACATTGTATTAGCTCTTTTACCAGAATAGTGCCTAACCTCTGTTATGTATTCTTCATTATAAACCATGCAATATTTTTGCTTCGGTTTTGCTGTAAATCCCAAAAGAGTAAAAACTCCATTTTCATCCACACCTCTAAAAGTATAAAACTTTTTTCCTTTGTGTTTTCTGTATTTCAAAAACGCTTTCTTTAAACGTTTTAAATATTGCCTTTTATTCATTTTTATTCTCCTTACCAAACGCCTTTAAATACTTATGCTTATTTCTAAGCATATCTGAATAATCCAATGCTTCTTTCATCACAGAGAAGTATTCGTTTACGGCATCGGGCTTAAAACGAGCTAGGTCTATTATAGCATCTATTCTTATCATCACATCTTCTATGAATGTTTTACCATCTGATGTAAATTTAAAAGTAATAACATAATTACCACACTCTGTCTGCTTCACCATTATAGGGATATGAAAAGCCATACTGGTTGGCAACAGGTGTAACACAGCGAGTATGTGATCTACCTTATCTGACAATTCTTTGGACAGCAAATTATATCCATAGTCTGCAATATTATCAATACTCATTCGTCGTCATCCTCAATTGTAAAGCGTGGTATATCTTCATTTTTAAGACCTTTACGCTTTATAATGGCGTCCCTTTTAGCTTCTTCAGAAAACAATGCTTCATTCATCAGGCTAGTGAACTCAACAAAATCCTCTTTTTTAGTAAGAACACACTTTTCTAAAAGCACAGGATCTATACAATAACGCTGTCTATAAGTTCCACTATCATCCAGAATAAATGTTACTGCAAAGAAATTTGAAATTCTAACTACACTAATAGGTAATTTCCAATTCAATTCTTCTGGCAAACACTTTAGGATATAAAGATTATTACAAATCCTTCTTGACAAGTCGAACGGAATCCAAGACATTTTTTCAAATTCTTCTTCAATAATCATGTTTTATTCTCCAATGCTTTTTCATAGTTAGCATCAATCATTCGCCGATAAGAACGAATATCCGCATCGACATCCAAATGAGCGCCAATATCACCTAAAGAACACCATGCTATAACTCTATCCGCAATAACATCATTATTATCCAATGAGACAAACATATTTATTCCGTCAATGCAAACATACTTTGCAATACAAGTTTTCTGCCACCCGTCTTTGTTTTTTGTTTTAACCATATAAAGTGTATCTAACTCAGGTTCTTCTCCGTCGCTGTCGTAATGCCATCTAATATCAATATGATTTTTAATGGTATATGGATCGCGCAAACGTTCTCCTGAGTATATATCACCTAAAGTATCATTAACAGTTTGGCTTTCAACAATAACTTCAACTATTTTAAAATCAAATTCTTTTGTCTTATCATCATTAACCAAAGAACTAAATATTTTATTTGCGTCATCATATTTTTCATAAGTTTGTCTTATTTGAAAATTTTCATCAACTTGTTCACAAGGCATCCAACACCAATAACTTTGTGTTTTCTTTTTTTGACAAACTACATAGAATTTTTCAAAAGTATCATCTTTTGACATTGACACACGAGAAAGATAGTCGCTCATTTTTTATCTCCTTTGTTTTTCTGGCGTTCCGTGCGCCACCATATATTTTATTTTTTTTCCTTTTCTAAGATACGTCGCTTCAACTATTTCTATAACATTGCTGCATCGCCAAGATTGTAATGTTTCTCTTTTCTCTTTTGCAGAATAGCACCACGCTTCTTTTGTTTCGTTGTCGAAAATTCCTTTGAGATGCCAGCAACGTTCAAGACCTAAATGTCTTTTCATCATATCATAATAATTAATCTTGATCATACCAACCACCTATTATTTTTTGTCCTATATCGTCACTCTTTTGTTCCTTATACATTGGTATGTGTATTTGCAGCCAATGGAAAGCATCGGATTTAGTCTTTACTTCAGGCATCTCTATCCAAGGCATGTAATCACAAATAGCTTTTATGAGATTAAGCTGTTTATTCGTTGGCGGTTCTATATAATCGTCATCCTCATCTTCCCAATAACAATGACTGTCTGCACAAGTAATATTACTAACTATGATTTTCTCACAGTGATTCAGACATTCAATGCTACAATAAAGTTCATTATATTCGTTTTTATAAACCTCGTCACCGTCATATAATTTCTTGTCGCAGTAAGTACAAACGTAATAAGGTTTCATTGCCAGTCTCCACAGTTATCAATAAGGTCTGAATTGTTAGCTTCCCATTCTAATTCATTCTCATCGCATTTCCTTTTATAGAATGGAACGAAGTGATTTAACCATACAGTAGCTTCACCCTTTGTTTTAGGTTCTTTATATTCTATCTCTAAGACCTCACAGATTCCTTTTATATAACTTAGCTGTTTTTCTGTTGGTGATGTTTTATTCTTATCTAAGGCATCATCACATTTCTTATTGTATTTTTCCATGTTGTCAACTATCCAAGCAGAAGCTACCACACTTGTTTCTGGCTCATTATACACCTTATTTAAAGCCTCACACATTCCTTTTATAGTGTCTATCTGCATCTCTGTTGGCTGCGTCATATCATCTTTGGATATCGGAATAATAACATTGTTCTGCATATCAAGTTCAAACACTTCAACAAGCACTGGCTTATAAGTAATATACTTATATTCTTTTACCTTGCATCTTAACGAAATCGGAACAGATGAGCCATAACGTGAAGTATGTACTTTACGAAAAATGGTTTGTTTTGGATCATTATAGTGTGTTATTGACAAATACAGTTTGTTGCTATCCATTGATATTTCTCCGATTGTGTTTTGCACAGCCACATGACTTAACGTTATCTTTTCGCTTCAAAGCAATTTCTCTTATTTCTTTTTCTGCACCGCAATCACATCTGCAAAGCCATTTGCGATAATGACGACTGCCACAATGATCGTAGCCTGCAAATTTAACGACTGTTAGATGATCAAAGATTTTGCCAGTCAAATCTTCCTTTAACTTTTTTATTGTTTCGACAGGTTTAAATTCTTTGTTGCATCCACATGATTTTGTATTTTCACTCGTTAGGCTGCCAGTGGTTACAACCGTTTTGTTTCCACAATCGCACTGACATAACCATGATGTTTGACCTTTTTGTTCTTCATAGAAACAACATGTCTTTATGCCACCTAAATCTTTTACAATATCAATAGTCTTAGAAGCTTTCCAATCAACCTTGTTCAGAACTGTCAACATTCCGAATCGCATCCCAGTCAAATCTAAATTCTTTTTCATCCGACAGCCACATGAAGTCATTGATTTTAGATTTCGACTTTCCAATATAACTTGGTTGCCACATTCACACTGACACAAATATTGTTTATAATGTGGTTTGCGTTCAAATACTTTGTCTTGTTTCACGTCGCAATATGTTTGCGTAATGACAACTTTTGTGGCATCGCCCCAATTCATTTCTTTTAACACCGTAAGCATACCGAATTGGCGACCGATGATACTGTTTGTTCGAGGCATAATCGACTCCTAAAAATCTGCACCGCGCAAATTCTGATAAAGCTGATCAAAACATTCAATCAGCTATTTCGCAACATTATCACAAGCGTTTTAGATTGTCAATAATTTTTTGACAATTTTTCTATTAGTCATTATCACAATCGTCGTCGATAAACTCAGGCTCTCCGCGCCAATCAAAAATATAGCCATAATGCTCACACAGACATTTAGCAGAACAAAATTTTAAAGCAGGAAGATCCCCAAACAAATCGTTGTTTAGCCAGAAAGCATTGTGCGAGATTAATTGTCGTCCACAATGGTCACATTTTAATTCTGAAATAATTGGAATGTTATAGTAATAGTCATAATAATCACACAAGCAGTCTGGTGAGCAAAAAACAGGGCAATTCGCCTCGCCATCGTTTTTAGACCAAGCCTTTTCTCTGTATTGTATTTCGTCATCGCAGCAATGACAGAATATTTCGTTTTTTCTCATTGTTTTATCCCTTTAAGCCTTTTACCTCGTAGAGAATGTCAGACGGGCATTCGTCAAGCTTTTTGAGCTTAAAAATGCTTTTCCAAAATTTGAGTGCAGGCTTGTTTGATTTTATTATGTGTAGGCGAGTTATTTTTCCACCATTCTTAACATAATCAATCACAGCTTTTCTGGCAATACCTTTACGGCGATATTCTGGTTTGACATAGATTCCCTCAACATAATACTTGTCTATTATCATCAGGAAACCAACAACATCATCGCCATCTTTGATTTCAACAAAGTCATCGCCAGCCCATTCTTTTAACAACGGGAAACAGTAGGTGTCTATCTCTTTTCTGAAATCCAAATACATTTGCAGTGCGTTGTCCATCATTCGTTATCCTTGCCGATCATATCATCTAGTTCGATGATGCGTTTATCCAGTTTTCTTTTCAGAATATCCAATTCATCTAATCCAACAAGATCTCGGTATTCTTTGCCGCAGCAAATTCCATCTGTAAGAAGAATAGAGAACAAATTACTGACATGAGATACGGCGGCACTGATTGCTGTCAGGGACATTTCCTCATCCAGAACGTCGTCATCTTCGATATAAGACCATCTCTTTATTTCTTCTGGCTCGATAAACAACGCTTGGTTTTCTTGAAAAAAGAATTGTTGTTTGGATTTACGCCAAATAGCAATGTGATACTGTTCCTGTATATCGGCATCGTTTGGTTCTTCTTTAAAAGACCTATGTACAACACAAACAGTATCTTTATCTGTGTTTGGATTACCTGTATGCCATCTCATTGTTTATTCTCCCAAGATTTAGGCGGAACTTTCAAAGAATGTGTCGCATAATATAGGTTGCTACCATCATTATATGTTCCATACCAGTAATCACAGGAATCAAATTCCTCTTTTGTGAAGTCTGAATAGTCTGGTAATTCGTAATCTAAGTGCGATAGCATACATCCATCACAGCAATATATTTCATCGTCATAGACGCACGCCTCATCGCTTCCGTACTCAATCTTTTTTCCGCAGTTATTACACAGCATTTTACAGTCTCCTTAGTCGATTTCCGTCCAACGAAAGATGTTTTCTGATTTTAATCCCATGATTCCTTTTGGATCTGATTGCTTAGAAAAATAATGATTATTAGAATGATACCACATTATTTCGTAGTAAAATTCTTCTAAACATTCTTCGCCTGTATTGATATGTTCAACAATCTCTACCAAGCAAAGCGTTTTGTCTTTAGTCGGCATTTCTGGTGGTTTATGCCAATTCATTGTTTGTTCTCCTTGTTAAGAATGGTGTACAATTTTTTCAACAGCTCATACAAAGGCTGCATATCTGGATCATTGTCGTAATGACCATCATTATAAAATTTCAAACATAACTTACAAAGTTCTTTTGGATCGTCTGGCAAGGTTTGTTCTGAATATAACTTTTGATATTCTTTGTCTGATAAACATTCTTTAATACAATTTTCGCAATAAGCAAATTTTATATTCCCATGTTTTTTATCAATAAGGGTTTGACTCAAATATGTTTCATTATTGCAAATTGGTTTCAAACAACTATCGCAGCTAATCGGAAATTTATTATTGTTTTTCACAAGTTTGTTTTTTCTATTTAACTTAGCGATATATTCCACGTTTGCTTGTTCTATATAGTTTATGTTTATAGGCATAACAGCTCCACTAGCAAGAACTGACAACAAGGCATGAGTTATCTATGATTCTTATGTCATCATCGGATAAATCAAATGAATGAATCTCATAAGGATCATCAAAGCGCCACCTGTATTCTACAACGATTTTTAGATCAGGATCAAGCCTCCCTAATAATTCTTCAAGTTCTCGTACTTTCATGTGATTCTCCATTGCCTATAATTCTTAATAAAGAATCGGCGTATTCTTTGAGCATAGATCCGCACTCTATTCTGTCCATTATATATAACATATTCAAGACATCCAGTAATGCTTTAGCTAGAACTTTAGTGTCGTCAACGTTTTGCTCTATCATGTCTTCATAATACTGATGTGTTGCCATAAATCATACACCTGTTGTGAAGTCTGTCCACAAAGAAGCTAAATGAGTGTAACATGCTTCTCTGCCATTGTTATCTGTTGAAGTATTTTTAACACGAATGACCATATCATCAAAATCGCCACAATCAAAAAAAATCTTTGTATGACAGAACGCGCTCTAAGAAATGTATTTTACCATTCTCTCGAAACTGCAAATCAGAAAACGATTTATCTTTTTGCATTTTATTGCACACTGACCGAGCATAACAAAGATTAGCTAATTGCATTTTGAGATATTGGATGAACGCTTTCATATCTTATTCCTGCATCTTAGGGAAATATACACGATAGCGGTAGTGGCCTGAATCTATGTCAGGATCATTCCTCCTCATAATGATCTTTAAATATATCATTAACAAATATTTAAAGATTATTTCCTGCATTAAATTGCGACCACAGAGAAGCTATATAGGAATATACATAGCCTAAACTAATATTATTGTCTGCTACAAACTTATCAATAGTTGTTGAATTAAGATATTGTGACAACTCTCTAAAAGTATTACATTTTAAAAATGTAGAGTCAGATAAAACAAAATTACAAATTAAAATATTGATCTCTTCTTCTCTTTTTTGTCTATTTGAGATAGACGAATACATCCCGATCTTTTCACCTTCTTCCCTACCAAATTTAGAGTTTTTAAGATCTACCAACTTACCTTCCAAATAAGAATTAAACGCTTTCATAATATTCTACAACTCCTCTATTGTATCTTTTTTATTCCTGATTTCTAGGGAAATAAACTCTATAACGATAGTGTCCTGAATCTACGACATATTCAGAACCTTGCACTTCATACTCACCAACACGTTTAGCTTGTTTGCAAATCCAAATAAGAGCTTGACGCCATGAACTAAATCCTGTTTCATCCACCTTGTTATGTTCTGACACTGTTATCACACCTTTATGTAATGTTGTCGAAAACCTGTCAAATCGAACATAAGGAAAATCTTTGAATTGAAACCAACTGGATTTCCGTGATGCTTTTATCAATTCGTGCATAGCCGATAACTTAAACATAACTGGCAATTCACTATTGAGGACACGTCTCATTTGTTTCTTTAAAACACGTCTTTTCATAGTATATTCTCCTTAATCCCAAGGTTGATTATATTCTTCACCATAATTTTTATAATATTTATTAAACCCATCTTCAAATGTTATTCTTGCGTTACCATTATAATCAGTTTGACTGTCTTTGATACACTCTAATGCTTTTCCATAAGTTAATATTTTCATTATAGCATATCCAAAAATATTTTCTGTTTCATTTTTTCTTCCATATATAGTTAAAACACATTTATCAGATTCTTCTCTCTGTGTAACTTTACTAATTATTTCATGTGCTAGGGAATAATATCGCTTTGTTTCTTCTTCACAGGTTGCAACATGATATGTTGGCCAGTCACCATGATCATCTGCCAACATTAATTCATGTTTATTAAGAGCATCTAATGTAAATAATTCATATTTTGGTAAAATATTTTTATTATCATTCACAAACTTACGAATGCTCATATCATCTAAATCATTCAATGCTGTATGAGCATCTTTATTACAATCGTTAGCCTTTTTAATGAGTTCTTCTGCAATCATTGTTTGTTCTCCTTATTCTCCAAATGGTTTATATTTCTCACAGAAGTATAATTCTATGTAGTTGTCATGGGTGCTAATATCAGATTCTTCTAAATCTTCTTCAACAACATCACAATCCCATTCATATTTGTGAACTACCAACCCGCCTTGCGTGCGCTTTCGCATCGCGCATTAAAACGGGTTGGCTTCGGATGCAAGCATATCTCCATTTACAAGACTATTCTCATAAACGTGACACACAGTAAGTCCGCTATTCTCCACGTCCCGTAGATTCAATACTCTTAATCCTTCTTTGAGGATATTTCTTGAGGCATTCAAGTCTCGATCATGCACTTCGCCACATTCTGGACAAATCCATTCTCGCACTTTTAAGCCTCGTAAGCCTTTAATAGACTCATTCTTATACCCACATCCACTGCATAGCTGTGTACTTGGGTGAAAACGATCTATCTTGATTGTTTTTCGTCCATACCATTCTGCCTTGTATTCAAGCATAGAAACAAACTTACTAAAACTAGCATCCGTAACCGATTTAGCTAGCTTTTTGTTTCGTTCCATACCTTTGACAGAAAGATCTTCCAAACAAAGCACTTGGTTTTCGTGAATAAGTTTGGTGGACAACTTCTGCAAAAAATCATTACGTTGATTCTTTATTTTCTGATAATACTTAGCAATTTTAATTCTAGCTTTTTCATGCCCTTTAGAACCTTTTTGTGTTCGAGAAAAAGCCCTCTGTTTTTTCGCTAATCTCTGTTCAGACTTACGAAAGTGTTTTGGCGCTTCTATTCTTGCCCCATCTGAACAAACAATAATGTCGTGCAATCCTAGGTCTATTCCCACAACTTTTTTAGTAGTGGGTAATACTTGATATTCCTCTATCTCACACAAAATAGATGCGTAATACTCGCCACTACGATCTTTGCTTATTGTTGCTGTTAGTATCCTACCTTCAATTTCTCTGTGTTGAACAACTTTAACAGCACCAACCTTGGGTAATTGAAGTCTATTCCTTTTGAAATGGACTGCATTGTTGTTATTATCAGTGGTATAACTCCACCTGCATTTATGTTTCGATTTGAACTTTGGAAATCCTGCACTTGGCTCTTTGAAAAACTTGTCGTATGCTTCATTCAGATGTGCTTGTGCATTCTTCAAAGCACGACTGTCTGCTTTCTTCAAAAAATCATGCTCATCTTTGAGAGCTGAGTAGGTCTTTTTGGACTTCTGCTTTGTTTCTTTATAAACCTTGATCCTGTCGTCCAGTAGTTGGTTATAGACAAATCTTGCACAACCGATATTCTGGTTGATTTTCTCTGCTTGAGATGCAGTTGGATATAGTCTGTACTTGAATGCTTTATACATGGTATTTAGCCTTGAATACTAGCCTAAATTGTCTCTTAGAGAGTGTGTGTGGCGGACGTTAGGCTGTACGTCTTTTCGGGAGCTACCCTAGCCACACAAGTGTATAGATAGCATGGATTTGTTTTTTATTTCAAGTGTTATTTATGTTTTATCTAAAAATAAATTATATTGCTCGCCTTACCCACGGGCTTCGTTAGACGTTAAAGCCTAGTGTGCTTGCGTCTCGCTTTTTTGTCAATACCAGCATACACTGTCCCAGAAAGTTTAACATCCATTTCTGGATTATACCTACTTAGAATCTCAATCAACTCTTTTATTTTCATTGCTTAATTTCCTTTTCATTTCCTTTATCCTTATACCAATCCCGCTTGTAATAGTCTATTTTATCCTCATCTTCGTCATCTAAATAACCAGAGATAATAAAATCACCTGTATCCTCATCTACACAATAATATTTATCATCCAGTTCTACTAATTTAGGGTTAAAGCAATGCTCATATTGTATATATTCTTCATGCCAAGCCTCAAGTAACACCTCACTATCTGGGTCAAGTGTTTTTAGAATATTCATCAATTCCTGTACCTTCATTTCCTAAATCCCTTAATGCTCTGAACAAATCATCTAACTGATGGTAAGAGTCTCTAACACTTTCCACCGCCCTCAAATATCTCTTAGACATCTTCAAGAAATTATCAAGATATTCAATATCACCAGTTTCGTGATATTTTCCTAAATTATATTCCATGCTAGGAACGGCATTCACAAAGTAACTTAAACCAGATCTACCAGTGAGTAATGCTTCACCGATAGTGTTCATAACGTATTCTTTATTCATTATTCCTTCTCCTTGTTCCTATCATACTTGTTTGTTACTTCATACTCATATGAATATGAAACATTCTCTCGTATCTCTACCACACGGGTTTCACAGTTGTTTTGGTTTCTATAATGCCGCGCCTTTTTATTGGCTGTACATATATTTCCACGACTAAACAAAACGTCACTCCAATGACAATCTTTAAAAGCCTGTATTACATAATATCTGTTTGTAAATGGTTTTGATTCTCTGTTAGATGTGACATTAAGTGTTTTCCTATTCTCAACAGTATTTTTGAATGGCTGGATGATTTTAGAAATAGCATCTTCATCCGCACATAGAAACTGAGAACTCAAAAGATAATTCCCTGATGATTTTTCGTCACCAATTTCTATATAATAATCGAAAAAGTTTGGTTCTTTTCGCCAAGTACATCCATAATAAAATATTATCCTAAATTCAGACTTATTCGTTTTCCATGTGAACTCATTTGCAAACTCACCACCCGTCATATCCTCTGGCTGGAAACCAAGACAGTGTGTGATGAAATTCCTTATTTGCTCTTTTATAAAATCAAAATTATCTTCCATGATCGACCCCATAAACAGGATGGTGTACTTCTTTTTGAGATGCTGAGAACAAATTCCTTAATTTTTCTTTATCCTCAAAATCAGAATATATTTCAGAAAATGAACACCACGCTTTTACCTGATCTTCTTTGAGATATTCATCATAACCTCTTTCTGCACTTTTAACAATAAATGCTCTCGTCACACTTCTGTATTCCAAAGAATAGACATACTCAAATCCTCTCCAACAGATAATTCCAACAACAAGCTCACAGTCTTTCGGTAACATCCCATCTTTAATATAGTTCCATTTCATGGTTTAGTCCTTATATTCTACTTATATGATATAACTGTCCAACAAATATCCTCTGGAGTTACGACTGTTTCTTTACCATCATATTCCTCAATGTTATACATATCTCCATCTATTTCTTCAATAGCTAAACTAGAGAACGTACCATTAACATCTTTACCTAGAGCTTCTACAACGGCAACCAGATCTGGATCATGCCTTTTTAAGAAACTTCTAACAGCATCCATTATGTAGAACTTTCTGGTACTATTTGCTGTTCCGCGCACTTTAGAAACATAATCCATTATTTTCGCATTAGCTTCTATTCTCTTTTGAGCTATAAATTTCTTAGTTCTTTCAGAACCATGTTCTTCTAGCCAGTTAATAGCTTTGTCTGAAAGAGCATATCCACCGAAATCATTATTATATACAACCTTGTGTTTCATAAAACCTCCTTTACATCATATAACCTTAAACAGATAATCTGCTTCAGCCGTAATTCCTATGATTTCACCATTGCTGTCCCTTTGATAATTGCGGCAATGCACACTTATGTCAAAGCCTCGTTTAAGTCTTACTTGTGTAATATATCTGCATACTTGACGCATTGATTTGTTGTGTAAAAATTGGTCACAATACCCATCGCCATCATCCAAATGCTTATAGTATTTGCAACCTAAGTGTCTCTGGAAAATTGTTTTGCTGAAATAGTCGAACCAAAGCCAGTATTTATAAAAATCTTTTCTATTGGAATAAACATCTATCCAAATTTGTTCCCACTGTTCTCTTTTAATATGCCGCAACGTCTTATTGCATGAGCTTTCTATAAGTTTTACTTTACAACCAGAACGGTCTATCTGATAAGTGTCATATTCTGATTTATGCTGTCTTATGAGGTCAAAGTCATCATATTGCTCTTTAAATCTAGCAATGACATTTGGCATCTCTTTAAAGTCGGTATCGGATAAATGCTGAATAATAAAGACATCTGCCTCTGTACTAAAGTTGGAAATCGGATGTTCTTCACCATCCTTAAACTTGTCTGGTGTTATATCATCATACAAACCGCATGACAGGTAATACTTATGCTTTTTAAAGAACTCTGGATTATACTTATCGCAGAATTGTTCTAAATATTTATATTCGTTGTAATTAGTGAGGTATATTTTATCTATTCCTGCCATGACTTATTCTCCTAGTTAGGTTTATACCAATATATAATTACAGATGGATAAATATTTTGGCGGTATTACATCACTTAACCACACAGTATCATTTCCTATATAAAAATGAATACCATCTCGCATAGCTTCTAAGGTATCCACAGATAAAATAACAGGATTAGTATCCCTCCTTTTACCAACAATAATTGCAGTTTCCTTATCTGTAGACAGGTGTACATAATGACGTTCCATAGGTAGTAATCCTTGTTCCATTATGGAAGTAACACTCTTATGTGACGTACCATGATATAAAACATTAGGTGGATTCCCTATCATTTTATCAATAGAAATTGAATGCCCGTATAATGCTCTTATTTTATTATCACAGATTTCCCATCTCTTCTTATCAGAACATTCCATAATAGTCCTGATATCTTCTAGTGATATTTCTCTATTCTGTTCTCCATTTCTGTTAATCCCGCTAATTAACTGTTCTATTGGGACATTGCCATTATCGTCCATATCAAGATCATAAAGATAAGGATTATGACGTAAGGCATACGATATTTCTTTACTTATGTTGACAAGTTCTTTGTTCATATTAATTTTCCTCTAAGAACTATATACAGCCGCCACAACAACCGTTCTCTACATTCTCATTTACACAATCTCTTAATTCTTGTTTCTGCCTATCTGATAAAACAAACCGAACACCATTCTCATACTTCAAATAGTCAGCATCTATATCCCATTCTCCAGATTCTACATCATAATCCTCAGTTTCTTCATTATAATGGCATGACCCACCAGAAATCATACCAAAGCCATAAACTTTAATTATAGAATCATCTTCCAGTATTGATCTTCTGTTTTTCTCATTCCAAAAGTGATCCATATATGGACAAAAAGCATGTTTAATGTTGTCCATGCTAACAAGCAATAAACCACTACACAGATTCGGGTACTCGCCATCGTATGATATGAACTCTACCATTAATTTTATTCTCCTACAAAAAATCCCTTTTTCCTTTTAGTGTTATACGAAGTTCTCTATCCGTATAACAACTGCATTCTTTTTGCTTCGGCGTCGCCGTAAAAAAAACATGGTCGTAAATTTTATAGGTATATACTTTCCTGCCTCGGTGAAAAGGTCGCATGTTTGGGTATCTCTTTAATGCTTGTTCTGTCGCCATGTTACAATGCTTCTTAATTAATCGTTGCTTATTATACTTGTTATGCTTTTTGTAATCATCCACAAGTTTACTATACAACTCGAAGTAACCCTTAGACATTTTATATCTCCTTTAATCATCCGAAATGTCTATAATGAATCCGCTTTCTTCTACAATAATATTCTTGTCCATATCCCACAACCAGTAATCCTCTAAGGTTGCACAACCGTCTCGATCCCCACGGTAATATCTAACGTAGATTTCCTTTTCTGGATCTACATCTTTCATCTTTTCCATCAATTCTTTAACTTTCATTGTTAATTCTCCGTTTTACCAATCAACATTAATGTATAAGTAGCGCACCTCGCTGCCGTTTTGTATCTCCAAATCACTCACTTCATAATGCGTAGCATTATCTATTCTAAACGAGTGGAAGTCAGAATTGCGATCTGTTAAAATTATAATTTCTAAATTTTCATCAAACGATTTTAACTTCTCAATAAATTCTTTGACTTTCATAATCACCTCAAGTGTTCATATAATCTTCTATCGGATCAGATAGGAATTTCCATTCTCCCCAAATTCCTTTTTTATCAGTTACACGACGCTGATATTCCATAATAGGAACATTGTCATAGTCTGCAAAATTATATTTTCCATTTGCTTTAAGCAAATGATTAAATTGAGCTTGATTAAAATCATGGTCAAATTTATCATTTCCAGAGAATACTTCTGATTCATATTCAACGCCAATTACGTTGTCATAATCGTCTAAAAGAACCAATCTAAACTGCTGCATATCGCCGCCCCTTTTGATTACCAATACCCTTTTGTTTTAAAGATTAAGCTGTTACTGAAGATACGGCCATTGTAAAAACTAATGCGTGTACTCCATTCCACCTTGTTCAAATCTCTGCACCATATTCTTAATCTTAGCCTAACAACATAACCAATATGCTCTTTGCTATATTGCTCTGCATACGCAATAGCATCATCCTCATCCGATTTTTTGAAATGGATGTACTCATACTTAATGTTTGGTGTGTCCATCTCTGATCTTTTAAAGATCATCAGGCAATACCGAAACTTTTTCATAACTTAACTCCGTCTAAAATTGTACAAACGTCGCCTGTATCTACCCAGCCATCTATTTCGTTGTCTATTACATTAGACATATCCTCAAGTTCAACGAAGTGCCTTATTCCTGACTCTTCCTTTATAACAGCGGGTACTGCCATCGAAAATGTATCGCTCACTTCTGCCATAACAATAACCCCAAGATTATTTAAACCATATTCACAATCTTTTACGGGATGTCGCCAAAGATCATTAGAGTTTAAATATCTTTCTATTTCATCATAGTTACACCAAGCCTGCACATCTTTTAATACTTCAAAAACAAATTTATCCAAATTAATGAATTTCCCGTCTTTTAAAACACAGTCAGCGACCTCTCCCCTGCCAAACTGATCTATATATTTAACAAGGTAATAAGGATTCGTTGTTATAGCAATTGGTTCGTTTAAGCTATGCCATCTCATAATAATTCCTTATTGTACGCCGTGTTCTAATGATTCCAGAATATCATTAAAACTGCACCAACGACAGACAGTGAAATCATTATTTGTGCAGTCTGGTCTAAAGTGTTTCCCGTCATAGTGATAATCCATAAAAGGAATAAATAGACCATCACCACAATATCGCATCAACTTTACACACCAAGCATGATCTAGCTCACAAATACAGAATGTTCCTTCCTGCGGATATTCATTATCCCCAATATAATGCCATCTCATAATTCTTTACTCTCCTATACCATTACTTCATCAGGATTTATTCCAAGTGCTTTTTTTAGGTATTAAGTCATCAAAGTGGATTTCTGAATGACGAAGTTTTGAGGCATCAGGAAAGTCGAAGCAGCAAGGGACGACACCTGAACTGCAAAACACCTTTATATCTAAACAGCCTTTAAAAGAATACCACGTCAAGTCGAGTAATGACATGAAACATCCTCTGAAAAACTCTCCATCAGAGGAAAAGTCTGTGTTGTTCATGTCGTTATACAAGTCAACAATCACACGATAAGGCGTAAGATCTCCAACCTTAATACGTTCCGCAAACTCTTGAGCGAGGAAGTACATTTCACACTCCCACTGTTCTGCGCTTTCAAAGTGAAGAAGATCGATGTCCCATGACCAACACTGCATAAAGTCTTTTGTGTCGTTATGAAGATACCTATCAATCAGACACTTGAAAAAACTTTTCCACACAATGCGGGAAGGAACTAAGAATCGTGAGTCTTTTGAACACTGTGCATAAAATGAGGCTTGTATGAAGTCTGCCCTTGTTTTGTATGAAGAAGACATATTCGAGCCGTAAATCAGATGAGTGTCACATGCTGACTGCATAACCTCAGACATACACATATCTTTAAGCTCTGTCTGTGATGGGTGAAACCATACGAGACGTGAAGTACATACAGTCTCCGAGCAGAGTTCATTAATTCTGTAGTCAATTAACTTCGAGCGTTTCATAACAATACATCTTACCTCTGTTGTTTAATGTAGTCCGCGAAATGCCATCTCATAGATTATTCTCCTTTCTTTGTAATTCCTCATAAACATCTGTTATGTAACACCATGCAACAACGTTAATCCATGTCAAAGATCCTTGATCGGCGTCGAAGCCATCATCATCATAAAAAGAGACAGCAAAAGTTTTGTGGTTATAGTCTTTATCATCGTCATAAGATGAATAGCCTGTCTTTAAAACATCTCCGTCGGCACACTTAACAATTATGTCTGCATACCATTTCGGGTAATCATCATCTTTCAAATAACGCCAGTTCATTTCACACAATCCTTATTCTAAGTCGCTTAACGGATATACTGCATGAATGTCGTGCATCATACACTCGAATGAGCAATAAAGCCCGCATGGTTGCGAATAAACTTCTGATTTAAAGTCTAACTCTTTGCCGCAGTGCGAACACCGATTATCTTTGTGTACGCCAACTTCAAATGTTTCAATGAAACACTCTTTGCAATAGAATCTGAAATCAGTACCAGTACATCCGAATGAAGCGCCAAACGTGGCATATTCCTCTGCACACTCAGCCAGCTTGCCGCACGAACAACATTTGTATTCTTGTTCATCCATAATCACCACCAACAATGAATAACCATAGAAGAATTATCCCAGTCGAAAGTTTTTAATTGTTCACTTGCCCAGCGATAGGCTTCTTCTAAATCTTCCCAATACTCTGGATAATATGCCGTGCTGCCACCAAAGAATACCTCTTTTGTTCTAAGCCTTGGATTTATAGGCTCTATCTCCGCAACCTCAATTATTTCATCGGTCTGAATTTTTATCCGATCTTTATATTGAACAAGCTCGCATTTTAAGTCAGCAGCAAATTCTGCCAACATATCTTTTGTTATTTCAACATCTACTGTGTTTTGTTCTTCTTCAATGTCAAAATAAGTCAGAAAGAAATTTCTTTTTCTGAAATATCCTATTTCTTTTCTTTTTACTTCATAGAATGTTACGTCCAGTCCCATTGCGAAATCTCCTGCGTTAATGAACTACTAAATAGCAGTTTCAATGTTCTCACGTTTAGCCTCGTTTTCTATATCCTCAGACATATTACGAACAATGCGTTTTTTCATACATTCTTTAGAGCAAAATATTTCTGTGATGTGTGTTTCACGTACAGGGGATAACCATATATTCGTCTGCGGGTGACGCTGAGATTCTTCTTCATATCCAAGAAGTTTGCCGCATTCAGCACAACGAACTTCATAAAAAAATTTATCTGCAATATCATCTAAACAATCTTTACAAATGCCATAGCCATCAAAGCAATCAAAGCACATTTCTTTATCATGACATCGAACACAAAGGCTTTTATCCAAATCTTTCAATAATTTGTCGCACATATTCTAATCCTCCTCTAAACCTCACCAAAATCGATCCAAGACGCACCAGTTCCAAAATGTTCAAGCAAATATCTCAAGCGTTCAGCTTTTACAGCTTCTTTAGAATTTAGTTGCTTGTCTATTTCTTCTTTGCGGTGCTGCATATAATGTTCCTCGCAATAAGGTTTATACTCAATCGAAACGCATCTATGTTCAACAAATGTTTTGCGTTCAACGATACAATCAGCCTGCTTATCGCACAAACAGCATTTGCATTCTTGCTCATCCATGGCAACCTCGCATGATTATTTAAGGTTGTTATCCACCCAGTTTAGAAAGCTCTTTGTCGAATTCTGGTTACTGCTGTCGAAGTTATGGCAAAGATCGACATCACCCTCTTTGCGGTTTAACACACCAAAACGAACAAAACGATCTTTACGAGCATTCATACGGGAATAATACTCTTTGGCATCCTCAAATCGACGAAACTCTTTTGATTCCTCGAAGTTGTGACTGCCATTAAGATTCTCAACGATAACCTGATAAGGCTTCGCACATGGCGCAACACACCACGGATTTTTCTGCCATTTCTTCATTGTTCAACCCCCGACAACTTTATATGTGGTTGACACCTCAAAGATCTTAAACGTGTCAGGAAACGCCATTTTAAGTTCTAACGTTTCCGCCATCGCCTTTTGAAAAGATTTATAACGGACGCTGTGTGTGCCGCCCCAAGGTTCGTACTCGTCATAAGGCATGTTCCTTCTGTGTACACAAATGATATACCTTTTATCCTCGTTCGCACTGCTTTCAAGAATTTTTGTTTTCATTCTCACATTCTCCTTTGCTTTATTCTTTGTCTTGTTGGCGCACTATATCTTTTATTCGTTCAAAATCTCTCGCAGATAAACAACCGCAAGACACAACGAATCCATTAGTCAGCTCATCTATACGGACATCCTTATACTTTCCGCAATAGCACTTGCATCGAAAGCGACGACGTTTATTTCCTTTAGGATCTCGATATGGCTTAATTTCTTTTTCGATTTTTAGAACGCCGAACTGTCGCCCGATAAAGTCTTCTGCATTTTTATTTGGCGTGTCTCGCTTTGTACGCCTAATTTTTCTCGCAATGCAGCCACATGACTTTGTAATGCCATTTTTTAAATTGGTTGACCTAACGACACACTTTTTGCCGCAATCACATTTACAATGCCATGCAACAACTTTTCTGCCTGATTTCTCGATAATGTCATCGGCACGATCAATAACAGTCAATTTACCAAACCGCAGTCCAGTCAAATCGACAAAAGATGGATGAGTTCTTTTTAGCATGACAAAATTTTTCCGTTAAAAGCCTGCAACATAGCTGGCTTGTCTTTAGCTGACAGAAGCACCCTGCCAGCTTTCGGAGTTACTTTTAACACACAACAAAATGTGTGTCAACAAAAATTTGACTTTTTTTTATTTTTCGCCTGTCGAACCGAATCCGCCAATGCCACGCACCGTCTCAGACAAATAATCGCGCTTAACAAAATGAGCTTTTGTCACCTTTACCAACATGCCTTGTGCAATGCGTTGACCTTTTTCAATCGTGATTTCCTCGTCGCCAAAATAAATCAACGGAACTTTAATCTCTCCGCGATAATCAGAATCAATCACCCCAACGGAATTTGGAATAATCAGCTTTTTAAGTCCCAACGACGAACGAGCAAAAACCAACATGCACCATCCACGCGGTATTTCACACTTAACACCTGTCCCCATCACATAAAGTTCATCTTTCGTATAAGTGTGCGTCGTCGAAGCCTGAAAGTCAAAGCACGCAGAACCGTCTGTCTTATATTCTGGCAGATACCCAGCGATGATGCCTACCGTCTTTTTTGCAATGTTTAACAGTTTATCAATTACCATAACAATCAATCCTTCTTAGGCTGAACATCTTTGTGATACTCATAGCTGGCGAGATTACGCAAATCCTCGTTCAGATTTTCAGAACACACAGACTGCTTGCACTCTGGCATGTCGCTTAACGAAATTTGATGATATCCACATGACACTTCAGGATAATTAGGACACGTCGCTTTAATGTTCAAGCTCACAGGCTTGTCATTCGATTTCACGACATCAATCGAAATAATCTCGCCACCAAGATCAAGCCCATCCTGAATCCCGCAATATAGGTCTTCAACTTTCATAATTTTCTCCTTATTATTTCTTATGCTTCATAGGAATAGACTTCTAAGAAATCAAACTCGCCTCAAGTCTCGCAATTAGATGTTCCGTCAACATGTTTAAGTTTGACAGATTTTCCAAGTCTTTATCTGACATCTCTTTTGCAATATTTTCTGCATACAATTCGTTGTCGTCAATAAAGCCCTTCAAAGCAATCACAATCAAATCCAACTCGCTTTTGCTAAGATCTACCTGCATAGCAAACCCCTCAAAATATCTCCGTTGTCCAGCTCCCATCGTCGAGCGTATAATGCACGACTTTTATTCCAAACGTCTTTATTATTTTTGAACACATAGGGCATGGCCGAGAGAAGCAACTTGTTTTCCCGCGACGACACACCCAAAGTTCGCACTTATGCAAGATATTGTGATGCCGACCAATCGCACGCATAATCGCAACAGACTCGGCGTGCAATCCCTTTAAATCGTTATAAACACGCGTAAAGTCGTTTTTCAAATTAACATTGATGCCAGACGAAATAACAGCATTGTTATATGTCAGCACACATGCGTGTCTTTGCTTATGAGCAAACGTGTTTTGTTTTGTCGCCAAATCCTCGCACAATTCCTGCACATAACGCTCAAACACGCTTCTGTTCATTTCGCTTTCTCTTATTCAAAATTTCAAGCACCTGCGGCGTCGGTTTAACAACAAAGCTGTCATCATCATCCAAATACCAAGAATACCCCTTGGCAGATAAAGACAACTCTGTTCTAAACAGCGCTTTTGCATCACGATCTTTCCAAGCACGGTCTAATGCTGCCGACATAAAATTCTCAAAAAACGAAAATGCTTTTTGCTGCGTATCGTTGTCAGAAATGTTATTGACGGAATTGCCTGCTTTTATCTCTATTTCTTTTTCACAAACCTTTTTGAGCTTGTGCAATTCATGGCACTTTTTCAAAAATTCAATTCTATTCTCATTCTTAGGCTTTTCCATATTCTCAATGCTTTCTTTTTTATCACACACACAAATTCTATTCTGCTTTGGTTCGCCGACATATTCAACCCTAGGCTTGCCACTCACATCTGCATAAACCCAACAAACATAACCATCCTTGTTTAATTCTTTTATGCCAATAACTTTATAGCCATTTAGCTGATTCTTTACGAGATGCACCGCCCCATTCACAGCATTCTTTAAATTATCATATTTGCGCAGCCGCCTATGCGCCCATACTGCCATGAATACCGTTCCATCCTTAGATGCGTCCAATGCAAACATGTGTGTTCTCCTTTTTTGTTAGTTGATGCAGTCTTTTATGATTCTTTGATATTGCAAAGAATCGTACATTTCAAAAAACTTCCATACCACAATATGATCATTCAAGCAATAATTGTTTTCAGATGGTATAAATTCATTTTTTAAAAATTCGTGATGCACTGCGTCTATAAGCATTTTACTGTATAAAAACATAAAATGACCATCAATCACATCATAGACGATCCATCCATTGGGAAATCGATCTTTAAGCATGACTGCGAAATAATAACAATTCCCGCTGACCCATTGTGGATCATTCTTTGATGTCGGAAATCTGCGTTCCACGAACTCTATAACATCAGCCATCACAGGTTTGCTCATTAGTTTTTCAACTTGATCTTTTGTTAGTTGTTTATAGTCTGATAAAACATCCAAAGAATTTTTGTTTTTCTTTGCATACTCGCAATTTGATTTACTCTTTACGATTTCTTTCTTCTTTTTTTCTACTTTCCAAATATCATTCAAAACTTCTGAATTTTCTTTGTTTATAATATCATGCTGAATAACTGTTTTCTTACTTCTATGTTTTCCACATGATGTTGATATTCCTCGTCTTAAGTTTTTTAAAAACGGAGTAACCAACTTTCCACAATCGCATTGACACAAAACTTTTCTATGTCGGCTTTGATTGTTATCATCTTTGTCTGGTGCTAATTCTTTTATTACTACAAGTTGTCCAAATCGCTTTCCAATAAGTTCGTCATCATTACGCTGTGCGCAACATTTACACATGATTTTATAGTCAGGATTATTCACGTTCGCAGGTACTATCTTGCTTTTTACAATCGTCTCAATCCGTTTACCACATTTCTGACAACACACAATAACCTTGTCTAATGCCTTCAATTTTCCTTCTTTTGCTAACTCTTTGTCAGAATCAGACTCCAAAGCATCAATAAACCAAGTCGGCAATTTCATATCCTATTCTCCTTTTTCTGCACCACACATAAAAGACCATTTCTTAAATCCACACCGCGTAGATTTAACGCATCCTAATCTTTCCATAACATATTTCTCTGCATGACAACATTTTGATTTGGCTTCCAATACAGTATCATTGTGTCTATCCAAAAAATCTTTTATCTCATATTTATAAATACCAATTGCTCCCATAAGCCAGAAATAATTATCTGAATTACCGATACATTCAAATCCATATTTCTTGAACACTTCTCCTTCACCATAATCATTATTAGAATATGCTCTTATTATAGCAGGATTATATCGCAACATGACATAATCAATCACAGACTCTATTGCATTACAAACAACAATATCATTCTTTTCAGCATAACTATTTAGAACAAAGCAATCATGTTTATCTCTATAAAAGCTTGCAACAAAAATAATTTCATCGCCATACTTAATCGCTACATTTATTTCACAATTCAGACTTACATTATCAATATTATACTCATTCAAAAACTTTTCTGCATCGCTACGTTCTATTTCGTCAACGATACAATCACTACTATTTACATTATTTACACATAACCCTAACGATTTTTTAATAATATCTTTCACACAATCTTTATTATTATTCCAATCCAAATCAAATATAGTCAGCAACCTAATTCCTTTATTCTCACAAATGTTAAATTTATTATAATGGTATTTAGATGTTCTGCATCGTTTATCATCTGTATGCCAGTATGCACCGTTATATTCAATAGCTAATTTCTTTGATGGAATAAACATGTCGATTTCTTGTTTGTTACCTAGAAACTTTCTATCATGCCTAATAATATCGTTTTCATCAATTCCTAAACTCAAAATATAATTATAAACATCATCTTCCTGCATCGAACTACCAATAACGCATTTTGAACATAAGAAGCTCCTGTCTAATTCACCCTTTGACACTTTACAAACAGACTGCATCTCTAATTCAAAAGGTTCTCCACATTTTGAACATTTAAATGTAACAATATCTGTTGATAAAATATCTTTATTATCAAAACGATCTTTATCAATATCATAATAAAGATATTCTCTTAATTCAGATGGATATTTTCTATTTTCTTTTTTCTGCGCAAGTACATTCTCTAATTTTGCACATCCACACGAAATTCTTGAATTGCTTGTTAATTGATCTTTTGGAATTACAACCTCTTTTCCACAATCACACAAACATCTTACACTTCTTGTATGCTGCGCTGTACTATCACGCTTCACCATTTCAATAACAGTTAAATGACCAAATCTGTCACCTCGTTTAGGATCTGTTATGGACGCTTTTTTATCTTGTGCTTCGTATATAGCTTCTTTTCTTAAACACCCGCAAGACTGTGTTTCACCTTTTTTTAATAATTTAGCTCTTACAACACACTCATTACCACAATCACATTTACAACGATATGATAAAATATTTGAATATTTTTCTAATCGTTCTTCTTTTAAAACAATCAATCTTCCAAATCGTGTTCCAGTTTTTATCTCTTTCTTACGAGCATTGCTTGTTCTTTCTTTTTGTAAACACCCACATGATTGTGTACGACCTTGTAACAAATAAAAAGTTGTTGTTTCTTTTATACCACCACACTCACATTTACATTTACAACGCCAACTTCTAAATCCACCTTCTTTCTTTATTTCTAAAACAACAAGTTTGCCAAATTTATCACCAACTTTTATTTTGTCACTGCTCTGTGTATTGTTGATTTTCTTTATACTTTCGATTCTACCGCAACCACACGAACTTACACCATTAGACATTAATGCAAACTTGGTAACAACTTTTTCTTTGCCACAATCGCATTTCACTAAAAATTTGTGCTTTGCTGAGTCTGTTGAATACTCTAACTCTTTAAGAATTACGAGTTTTCCAAATCTTTGTCCAATTTTTGGATCTGGCTTTTTTGGATACATGACAAATCTCCATAACACTGTTTGTTTCACGAGGTTGTCATTTTACTGACAACCCAACTAAAGATGCTATAGCATGTTTATTTTTGTCATGTCAACAAATTTATCATGCAAAAATGATTTTTTTTGATAATTTTTTGTAAAAAAAAGGCTCGGATCTACCGAGCCTTTAAAACTGTAACGTTGCTATGTTAAATATTTACAACCTTACCAGCAACATACATACGATTATTGATCATCTTGGTTCCATATATACTGGCGAATCCTCTTCGACCCACAAAGTCGTCTAACATGACCATTGAGGTCGAGAAAATTGGTAAATAGTCGGCCAAAATGAAGCCACTATCTATCAATCCATCACCTTTGTAACCAACGAGGTATGTATCATTTGGCAGGAATGGATCAAAGAATACCTTGAGACGATTATCAAGCATACCAGCAAAGTGTGGGCCAGACTGGGAAGCAAGGCCATTACCAACGAAGCGAGGTGCGCCAACAGCGTTAAGGATGTCGATAGCATCTTTACCGCAGACAACCCAGTTACCCATCTTACGTTTTGTAGCTTGGAAGATGGTTGTACAATCTTCAAAGAGGTGAGCGATGAAGCTGTTATAATGTTCGAGCTGGGAAACGCCGACGGGGATTTTACGATCCCAAGTAGAAGCAGCACCAGCCTGACGATAGAGTGTGGAAATAATATTTCCATCACGTTCGTGGCGGATTTCAGCGGTGCAGGTCTTGAGAAGTTCCTGATCGATGTCAAGACCATAAGCCATCTGGAGATCATAACCAGCGTCCATTGAATAGAGAGCGCGAAGTTTATGAGGTGTGGCATTGATGGTAGCGCAATCGACGCGAACATTTACTTCACCAGCGAATGTTGGGGCATTGCCGAGGTCTTGGAAGTATGAAGCCTGAACAAGTGCTGAGTTACCGAGGGCAGTAATTTCAATTCTACCATTGCGATAATCAATAGAACCAACTACTGAGCCACCAGCGTTTGTGAGTTTACCTTCACCATTGTCGGTGATGTTGCCAGTGTCGGTGGTGAAAACAACCGTACCAGGACGGACTGGGAAGTTCGAGAGATGAGCTTCGAGATTACCAGAAACGTGATTCTCTGCAACGATCTCATCTTCGATGCGTTCGCCTGCATAGTTGTTGTAATCGGCAGCACCAGTGAGAGCTGACAGCATTGAATCGCCCTTGTTTACGCCACCACGGTCTGTTCCATAAACATAGTTAAGGAAGTAGATCTGACCGATACGCTGTGACATAGCCTGAACGGAAACGAGTTCGTCAGCGATCATTGTAGGATAGAGGCCAGCGATCATATCATAAGCGTGAATCTTAAAAGGCCCTACATCCTGCGGATTTGTGGCTTCAAACATGCGGCTACGGTTGGTGTAGCTGTCGATAGCGAGTCTTGTATTCTCAAAAATCTGAGCAAGACGTGTGCTTTTTTCGTTATTCATTGGCTTAATATTAGCGTTAGGATAACGATCAGACAGAGTTTTCAGGGACTCATTAAGGGTGTTAATGCGACCATTCCAACGACCGAGATTTTTTGAATTTAGTGTATCAACCATTTTTGTTTCTCCATTTTTCTAATAACATGTTATAGAAAAGAAAATGACTACAATATTTATTACGCCTAAATAAATTGAGGTTGAAATTCAAGTTACTGGCGGAATTGCAGTGATTAAGTTGTCAAATTGTTTTAGATATAAACTGAAAAATTGTGTGTTATAATATGTTAGATAGAAAGTCGATTTTTATGTTTGTTTTGCAGAGCTTTTTAGAATAGAGATTCAAGGAAGCTCGTAGTATCTATGGTTTGCTGTTCTTGTTCGTTTGTTTTTTCGGATAATTTCTGGTTTATATTTTTAGATTCTTTCATATTGAGAATCTTGACAGGTGTTCTAGTTTCATTTAGATAGGGTGACAAAATTTTAATTGACGTGATAGCCTTATTGATATTGTCATCAATTGATTTGTAAACTTTTCTGACAGCAGATTCGTTTACATTAGTCTTATTAGATATAAACTTCACATTTGATTCATAGTCGTTATTGTCTTTAACAGTCTTTAATTTTTTAGATATACTTTCTTGTAGATATTTTTTGTTTTGTTCTGTTTTATTTTTGATAACTTGTTTTTGAGATTCGACTATGGATGACAATGTTTTATTTTTTGTTTCGAGTGCTTTGTTGGCGAGTGTACATTCCTCGAAATGATGTTGTAGCTGTTCGACTTGTTTTCTAAGGTTTGCAAGTTCGGTTTGCTCTTTTACATGACGATTTTTATTGAGTGTACGAAGTTTTTTATTCTCTGCTTTGAATCTTGAAATTTGTTTTTTGAGAGAATAATTCTCGGTTGTGAGAGATTCGTTTTTGTTATCGTTTGATGTTGTTTGTTTGGATGATTCATTCGTTTGGTCTAATGCGGGTTGAATTGAATCATCATTATGAGACATGATGCTGTTGACGGCGGAAAGTTCTGTTTTAAAGAATGAAGGGTATTGTTCCATCATGGTTTTGACGCATTCGAGTTCGTTTTCGCTGCAAGATTTGTATTCATTGATGATGGATTTGGTGTTTTTGCCTTCAACGAGGTTTGGGCGGGCGCAGGCGAAACCTGGCTCGGTTACAACGTCGAACGTATAAAACTCATAGTCATCAATATTAAGCAGCTCATACCCTTCAGCCGTAAAAGTTGAAGTTCCTGACGCTCTTGCAGATACACCGATTTTTGCCCCGTATTCGAGAAGCGTGCTAACGATACGCCCCGTCGGTGTGTCAAGGATTGCAAATCTGCCATAAAGTTTTGACGGGTCGCTATCAGGAATCCAAAGCTTCTCTACTGACATACAGATATTTGGAACGATTGTTTCGAGTCTTGTCTCTGGATGGCAACCCTCGCCGAACAAACAGTTCTTACGAATGAGATCATTGGTTGCTTCGTTGTTGAGGATTTTCTTTATAACAAGTTCTTTTGGATAGATGCGGTTATTTCTGTTGACAGCATCCATCTCCATGCAAGCACCCTCAAGAACGTGAAGCACGTTTGCACGCTTGTTTGATTTTTTATCATCATTTTCTTTAGCTTCTTTTAAAGCCAGTGTCTCAAGAAAAACATCGCTCGATATTGGTTTGCTATCTGTTTTAGGCTTATCATTTATAACTAATGTTTCTGCCATAATTCATTCTCCAATTGAAAAATATTATTTGATTGGCGACGCCAGTCAAAAAAATTATGCTAAACACTGATATAGATAGAATGTCTGATTTTTGGAATATATTAGTTATTTAGATTCGCCAGAATCCAAAACGGATTGTCCGCCAGTCCAGTTGTCGCCATATAATTCAACGGTGTCAGCAGAGAAGTCCTGATTTGAGATTTTGTTAAAGTTTAGGGTTACGGAATAATTCATATAGATTTGTTGGCCTGCGAGGGTAACGGTGTCACCTGGGTTCGTCTCATCTAAATAATTATCAGGTCGCTTCGCATACAAAGCTCCTTTGTGAGAAATATTCACCGCATTACAAATCCCAACAAAACGGAAATTGTTTGCAATACTCACATAGCATGATGGCGGCGTAACAATACCATTGTCATATCTTGGATATGCCAAAGCCTTTATCGCATTCAAATATTGATTTACTATATTGAAAATCTCATCTGAGAAATTCGTAATTTGTGATGCACTTTTTATTTCTTGTTTTAATTGTTGAATTTTATATAAAAGATTAGGATCTAATTGCAAAGATGATTCGTTTACTTGAATTTGCAACTTCGTTATCTGATCTACTGATTTTATTACAGACTGTTTTTCTTCTGGCCTTAAAAATGAGAAATTAGTGAGTTTATCTTTGATATTTTCGATTTCATTTTTTATATTCAAAACCTGATTCTTTATTTCATCAAAGAATCCAGACTTCTTTGTTGCTTCACTAATATCTTTATACCAACGGTCTATACTTTGATTATAATTCTTTGACAAATAAGACACAAGCGCACCGACATCAAATTCAAAATTGAGTGATGGTGCAGAACCAGTTGTTGATTCATATCCAAACACCTGATGTGACGAACCGCGAGTGTTTGCTTCTTCCCAATTTACAGTATAAGATTCATCGACGCTTTCAGGTCTAAATGGTATATATATGATTGTATCTGTAATAAGATTTTTAATAAACATACCATTCTGGTTAAATGTCATTCTTCTACTGTCTTTTCCATGTTCAGACAAATAGGCACGTCGCTCATCTAATTTTTTCTGTGATTCTTTATCCAGTAGCGAACGTTCTTTATCACTATTATTTAAGAATTTGTTAAGTTCGCTGGAAGCATCAGACATAAATTCAGATGCTTTTGTTGCAATGTCTGTCACCTCGTTTACGATTTCAATTCCCTTTGAAACAATTTCACCTGCCTTCATCACTTTTTGAAGGTTTTCTGCTATCATCAAATCAGAAAGCGACGGGCAAACGTCTTCCTTACGCATATAGACGGTTGAATAATCCTGATAACCGCCACTGGATTTATCTGATTTTCCAGAGACAGCACTCAACAATTTTCCTGTTGCTGACACTTTGTTGTCGCTAGAACCTGTCATTTGAGACAACAAAGAGCTTGCGACTTTTTTAAGTGGTGATGGCATCAAAGAAATTTTCAAAACATTTATGGCTTGTATGCCAAATTGAAGTTCACCGTTTTCGTCATAGTAGTTGCCATAATCTTTATCAGCATTGTATTTGAGAATTCCTGTTGTTGGCAAGGTAACAATGCCTGCGGGTTCTTCGGCGTCGGATGAGGAATAATATTTAGCGCCAGCGCGGACGATAACTTTGTTGCCTTGCTTGTATCGTTCGGAGTCGGAGTTGAAGCCGCCACCTGGGATAAAATCGTAGGCATGGATCTGACTCTGTGCCGCAACCAGCGCGGCACACGTTGGCTCATCGAACTCATCATCTTTCCATTTCGCATCAATTCCAAGACCTTTCAAGTATTTATGAACGAGCTTCATGCTCTCACATTTTTGCCCGAACGTTATTTTATCTTTATCAGACATCACACCTGACATATCCAACTCCTGAATTGAAATAATAATTATTGTTATTATTTTTTTAGTTAATCTGTTTTAGTTTATAAGCAAGTGTAGTTCCGATATTCATACCATTGCGTTCAAAATGATATACCATATTATCGAGTATTGAGTTTTTCTGTATTCTGATAACGACATTACCAAGTACGAGAGAATGCCCCAAGTCTGATTCAGGCTCAACCTCATCCGTCGGAATAAATTCAAGGAATTTATCAAAATCACTTTGCGGAATAGATGACGCCGACGTATCTGTAATAAACATCGTTTCTGTTTCGTCTGGGATTGACACAGCATATCGACCTGTATAATCGACCTCGCCAACAGTGCATACTTTCAATATAGCTGAATCTGCTGCTTGAATAACGCTAATAAATTCAGACACATAATGCACCTCGGAAATGTTTTTGAGAATACCAGTAAAGTTTGCAATGGCATCCCAAATTTTTTCAAATATTGCAGAGACATCGGCAACACTTGAATCGACAAAGACGTGTGCATGAATGTCAAGACCAGTTCTTATGTATGGCAGGATAAATACTGCATCACCTCGCCCCTGCTTCTGCTGAATCTTTTTATAGAGATCAACGATCTCAGGATAAACAATATCCCATCTGAAATAATTTGAAGCAGGTGATAATTCCTCATCCCAAGATGTATCGCCGCCACAAGCAATATAACGTTTATTCTCGTTTGGTGAATATGTGTACTGTTTACCAAGTTTTGAATCTGGATCGCTATACCAGTATGCAACTTCATATGTGGCTGACAATATCTTATTAAGTGCATATTTAATATTGTCGATACCAAGCTTTTGCAAATACTCATTAAGCTGTGCATGTGTATTTGTATAGTTAGCCTCTGTGACAAAGCATATTTGCAGTATGAGATACTTTAAGTATTTTGGGAATGTCGTCTGGATTTCTACAAAGAGCGATTTGTTTATATGATCCTTTATCTTTCTTATATCTGTTAAACTATCACTATATCCTTCTTCTGGTAATGATAAATAATCATATTTATCCATACCTGTTAAAGTCTTTGCAGTTCTTACGAATCCATATTTATCATTTTTTGAGTATGAATGCTCATCAGGAATAAATTCAGGTTCGATTTGATAACCAAAACAATGATTAGGCGTATATTCTTCTATATAAAATAGATTACTGTCATCATTATATAATGAATTATCCTGATTAAGTATTGATGTTAAATAATGCAAATTCAATGGTTTTGCAGTTAAATGTTCCGCATCATAAAAGAAATCATCATGATAAAGTTTTTCATCGGCAATAACTAAAGGTAGTTCCTGATCTTCTTCATTGATATACACTCTATATGCTTTTAGAGAATCATCATATGTTGTTTTACCATCTGAACTTTTAAGATATGCAATTGGTGAAAAATATCTCAATTGATAAGCATTTGTACGTTTCAAATCTTCTTCTGATAGATTTTCAAGAACTGGCAGACATATCCATCTTTTATAAACATCTACTTTATATTCCAACGAACCTGAATTTGTATATTTATAATAATCACCATTGATTACTGGTTTTAATTCGCCAAGTGTTGTTCCAAACGTTGGATGGAAATCTAATGCTTTCTTTCTAAAGCAAAGACCAACCTTGCTTGTAATTTTTAAGCTATTCTCTTTTGTAGAATCATCTGTTTTCTTTAAATAAAGAATAGGCATTCCGTTCTTATCAACTTCTTGGTCATCGATCAATCGCGAGTAAATGCCTTGTGCTGGTGTATATCCAACTATATCATAAATACTTTCGATATCTGTGCTAAGACCATGCTTAAAGTTTACATTCTTTTTTGTTCCATCACTTTCTGTTATATTATATTCAACAGGATCGCCATTCTCATCTTCAAGTTTATCCGCACCATCAATAATAAAGAATGTTTCATTCCAAATATTCGATGGCACAGAAAACGGCGTATCAAAGCCATCAATCTTTATTGATATTGATCTTATTTTGTTTTTAAGACTAGATTGAATTAAATCTTTGCGTTCAAATATATTTCCATCCACATCTGGATCGAAATCAGGATATATCTCTTTCAAGTCATTTAAAAACAGCGGTGAATAAATATCATCCTGCAATCTAAAGCAAACATCTGCGACATTTGTGTTTACAATCGTTGTCTGGTCAAAGAACGACGGCGGTGCATCAAACATAATCGCAGAGTGAGACTGTTTGAGATAATATGATTTAAATAATGTTTCCAACTTAGGTAATGTATAGTATTTCGTAACTTTTGGATCTGATTTATCAGCATATTTGATATTCAAATTTTCTGGCCATGAATCAAAACCAGCAGGCGGTTCTCCACTGACATCAACCCTTGACTTCTTTGTACCAACTATTCTCATTCTAATTTCTGGTGTGTCTGTTCCAATATTGATAAAATCACTAAGCAATAATCTCAATCTTGAAGCGACATCAATAAAGCAATTGGTATTGTCATAATTCTTTTCAATAATCGGATTATTTTGCATATATCTCTTATTTGGAGATGCAACAAATATAGCATTGGATAATCCTACTTGAGAATTAAATCCATTCTTTGTTTTTGTTGCCGCTATCCATGATTCATACCAATGCTCATTCGCATATTGAGAAAAGTCATCTATATTAACATCAAAAGATTTAAATATAATAATCTCACGGCCATCTATTTTACGCGTATCTGTAATTTTATCTGATGCGTTTATGTTGGCGACATTCTGTTGCCAATAAGGTGTTGATGTTTGATTCAGCGGCGAGAATATATCATGGCCATAATCATCGGGTTCTGCCTTTAATGCTTTTATGTCTTTTGGATATTCTATTGTAATAGTTTCAATCTTATTGCGATCCCAGTCAGTCACATAAAAATCATTGACACCATTGAGTGTTAGGAATGCTTCATAATCTTCAAGTACAACGAGTGAAGTTGTCTGTCTGATTGACTGAATATATGATTTCTTAATTACGTCAATTGCTTCATAGTTTTGACCATTTTCAAACGGTTTAGACTGTGTAAAAGACACATCGACATCCGTCCACGATGACAACTTATTGCCTGCGGAATCATAAACGTCTTCATTAAAAGATACTGTATTATCTGAATAGTCACCTTTTGTAAGATATGAGGTGAACGTGTCTTTTTCGTAATTGCTGCGAGCGCCGTTTGTCTGGATATATTCCAACGTTATTTTTGACGTGTCGATAATTTCATCAGCCCAATTCGTAAAGAATCGAATGATATTTCTAACTCCTTGACGCACAAAGTTTGGTTCGAGAGAATAAATCTTGCTCGTTCTTACGTCCGTGAATACATCTGTCACTGGCGTCCATTCTTCGTTCTGATAAAACATGCGGGTGCTGTCTGCTGACACATTGAGTCGTCCGAGAACAATGTAATTGAACTCGTTTATGTCGTTGCGTGTAAATTGTTCGTATGCGTATTGTCCGCCGAGAACTTCAATACTGAAATGGGACGCACCTGCTGGCAGTATAAATTCCCTGTTTGTGATGCAAATGTCGCCATCGGTGTTTTTGATTTCTGTATAGCGCGGGATTGTCACTGACACTGGCAGCGTCGTGTATTCACTCGTAACCTTGCCATCGACTTTTTTCCTAAAGTCAATGTTAATCCAAGTTCGGCCAGCCTTGAACAACGACGGCTTATATCCATTCCGTATTGCGTGCGCATATACGTTCCTTGGAAATGATGCAGTAACAATATCTGTCTCACGCTTCTGGTTATCGTATGCAAAGTGCAAATTGCTAACACAGTGCGCAAGCAATTCAATAAGCGTCATTGTCTCATCAGATTCGCTATAATCATTCCACTTGTCGCCAAGTTTCTCTGACATGAAACGAATCATTTCTTCGCGCAGACCTAAAAAATCTCTTTGTGTAAATCTAAGTGCCATAGTTCTATAATCCTACTAAAGAAGTAAAGATAGCATTGGTATTATAGATATATTGGCAAGTTGTGCTATATATTTTTTTGTTTTATAAAAAAAAAGCCGATCTTTTGGATCGGCCTTTTTGCTTGCATGGGATTTTTTTATTTACGAGTAATTCGGCGACGCAGGCTTTCCGAAAATTTTCTATCAGTAGTGCCAGCAAAGAAATCAATAGGTTCATCTATCTCTATATTGCCTTTTTTTGCATTAGTCGCAACGAAATGTAATTTTGGTGAAAACCTACTACCACTAAATACCTTAACAACATAAACAGGGGATGATCTGTTAGAGTACTTTCTTGTTACGAAAGATTTAGCCATTGATATTCCTGTTTCTATACTGTCAACATATTCTTCAGAACTATACGTATCACTTGATTTTTCTATCCAAAACAAATCTCTTAAAGATTCTTTTTTAGCGCGGGCGCGGCGGCTTTCAATTACGCGGCGTAGATTACGGCGACGACGGACTGATTCAAATTCTTCATTATCAAATTCCATATCTTCGATTTCTCTACGCTTATCCTCTGCATCGGATAGCTTTTCAGAAATCTCATCTATTAAATCAGATATTTCAATGCTTGCATCAGAAATCACATCATCTGCTTCGCGAGATACTGATTCTATATAAGAATCTAACTCACTAATAATAGCTTCCTTCATTGTGTTAAGAATAGCAGATTCTTCACTGTCAAATTCATCAAAATCGATCCATTCATCATCTGGCAATTCGATCTCTAGTTCTTCAACCCTACCTTTCTCACTCATTGCCACATTAATTTCATAATTCCCATCACTATTTTTCCAGTCTTTCAATGATCTTAAATCATCTTTTAATGAATTGATATATTCATCCATTTCATCCAAAGCTTGTTCTTTTTCTGCTTCTGATTTAATAGACTCAACATCAATGTCTGGTTCTTGAGTATTTTCCAAAAATGAATTTGGAAAATCCAAAACAGAAACTTGTTCTGGATAAACAACATGCATAATTAAACTGTCGCCTTCGATTCTGTCGAAAGCAGCAAAACCTTCATAACCAATTTCGCTACCATAACGATCTGTCAATGTGAAATACATCTGATCAGAACCATTCATTTCACCATAGTGTTCTGAATTAAGCTGGTCAAGTGCAGCTTCCAATGCTTCTTCCCATCGTGCGGAATATTCAGCAGCGACTTTTGATTCTTTTATATTTTTTCGTCTTTTTATCATATTGAACTCCTTTTATGATTGGATGAAGAACTCACATTCTTATTTTATAGATATAGTACTTTATATTTTTTTTACATGCGATCTAACGAAAGCTAACAAGTTTTCATAACCATTATTTGGAGATTCAGCTATATCTATAAAAATTTTAGTAAGCTCGTTATTTGTAGCTTCTAAAAACAAACCATTAACATCTAAATATAATAACATAACAGCTAGTCCAGTTCTTTTATTTCCATCAATAAAACCATGATTGACTGCTAATCCAAAACCAAGTCTTGCTGCTTTTTCTTCTGGTGTCGGATAAAATTCTTTATCTCCAAAACCTTGAAAGGAAGCATAATATGCACTTTCTATAAGGTTTTGATCTCTAATCCCATCCTCGCCACCAAATTCTTCAATTGAACGTTTATGACATTCATAAATATTTTGTAATGAAATTTTCATTCTGACAACCTCCGAAAAGTAGAATTGTATTTAACAAAATATTTATTCAATATAGAATCTACTTCTGAATTTTTAACATAATGTTCTTCTGATTCTTTAAAAAATGCGTTTTCTTTTTTACTTTTAGCAAGCGTAGATGTTTCATAATAATGAGAACCGAACACAGGCAGCGCCCCAGAAGCATTTTCTGAACGCATACCAGACAGGGTATGTCTCGGCTCATCAACGAAAGTGCAGACATATTTCAGCTTTTCAAATTTGAATCCACCGACGCCATCGCCGCGTTTAACTTTCAGCTTATCGATCGTCTTTGACAATGATGAGAAATAGGTGTCTGTGATTGACGCCAAATCCATTTTGTCGAATTTCATGTCAATGTCACCTAAATCGCCATAGCGCTCATTGGTTATGACATAATAAGCATTGCCATCTGAATGCGGCGGCGAAATTAAAACTGAATCCTGCTCGTATTTTATGCCTAAATCAATGATAATGTCTTTTAGCTTGTCAAAGTCATCAAATGGCTTTTTTGTTTTGATGTCGAAGTTCGGCACTAACAATGATTCTTCCATAATGGTAAGCAGTCGTTTTTCATCGTTATCGGGGATTACTTCTGCATCATCCCAGTTCACATTGTCTTTGTCGATAACCTCTCTATAACCGCCTGTGACACGAATAAAACCTAGATCGTTTGCTTTCAAATCAGCAGCAAGTTTTTTGTTGCGAGCGCGGTTCTCAGCCATCGTAAATTCAGACCGAAAAGCTGTCAGGATGCAGAATCCTTTGTCGAAGTGGTAATTAACCAATTTGTCGTAACTGGTTTCATTTAAACGAATATAGCCTTTTGGCGCTTTAAGTTTTGGTACTAACATGATTGACTCCTTTATTGTAAAAGCAGATATGCTTGTTTGTTTAGATAGCTCGCCACACCATAAAAGGTGTGGCTGGTGTCTGGCAATGCTTATTCAGAAAAAGCATACCACGGGATGCCTTTTGTGCATTTTACAGTGCGATGATTGCTTTCATCACTAAGTCTGACAAACACAATCGTAAAATCGCTTGGGACGCGGCCACGTTTAAAATGTCGCTGACAGATATACTTGATTGCAGACCATTCTGAAAATCCGTGTATTCTGCTTAAATGCTCAACGATTCTACCTGATTTGTTGTCAACGAGCCAGACTGTGCTGTAATCAGTCTCGCTTGGATTCTCTTTGTCTGGATAGCCGTGTTCATATCCATCATACATAACACCTTCGACTTGCTGAAAGATATTCCAAGCCGTCCTTGTGATTGACGTTTGCAAAGAATCCATCGTGCATGGATGAATGTATTCAGCGCCTTCTTCTGGCGTGCGAAATTTAACGAGTTCGCAAGCGAGTTTTTTTGTGGCTTTATTCTGTTCGTGTGCGTTCATCATGTCGTTTCCCTCCGCGATAGACTTTGACATCAAAGCCTGTTTGATTGCTGGCAGCGACCTTGCCGTCAGCTTATGACATGGCTTTAGCACATTATTGATTGTGTGTCAATAAAAAATTGACATTGGTGTTTTTTTTGCTGGCTAAAAAAAGAGCGCGACTTCTGCCACGCTCTTTTGCTCATCGTGATGTAGTTAAAACAATGGTACTGTGTTTGTCGAGTCCCAACCGATACACCATCCTCCGCCAAGATAAATAAATTCGCTGTTTTGGCCTAATAGCTGTCCGTAGGTATAATATGAATTCACACCGCGAAACAAGTCTGTATCAATAAAACCTTTGAAACCATCGTTTTGCACAATACCATATGTGTTTTGGTCTGATGCTTCAACTAACATATAACAAGGCGTCCAGCGGCCACCTGGTGCTGTAACTATTGGTGATACTTTATTACCAACAATTTCTTCATCAAAACCGAGAGGCGTCCTATAAGTATAATTACTACCGCCTAAAAACCCAAAACGGACTTCACCAGTGCTTGTAAAAACTTGATTCGGACATGGAACTCCATATTTTGGCCAGTAGTTACTATAACCAATACCAGCATTTACACCATAACGTGGTTCTAACACAGGGTCACTATCTTCATTCTGAATGCTATTATGAAGATAAAAAGAACCAAAAGTAATATTATCAGAAGAATGCGCAGTTTCTTTAAATATTTCACCAGCTACAATTCCCCTAAGTCTTGCACCATTAACCCATTTAGAATTTCTTATTAAAATAGCTATTTGTGCGTTTTTTAAAATAGCATAAAACGTATATAACGAAGAAGATTCATTTTTGGATATAAAACAATCAGCACTGTTTATTCCGCTTAGATTACAAAAAGGCATCCACCTTAAAAAATTGCCGACTTCATTCCAAACCAAACCATAAGTTGAATCTGTAACAAAGTTTCCATCCTTAACCATTCCAAAGTACAAACAAGATGCAAAACTGCCTCGCTGAATACAATCAGATGAACCAGACGGACAAGTATCACTTACTTTCATTCTTGCAACACTATCAGAATAATCATTTACATTATAACCAATTCCAATTTTATAAGTATGTGAGTTATTTTCTAATGTTAAAACTTTTAATAAATTTGGATAAGAAGTATTATTATTTGATGGCATTGTTATAAAAGAAGTAGCATTAGGCGTCAACGTATCATATTGCCATCCAACATTAGCACTGATTATAGCATCACAAAAGCCATTTAAAACGAACTTTATACGGTCAACTAAAGAATCCTTTCTGCCACCTTGCCACGAAAAGCTTACACATTTATATCCACCTACTGCCATAGTCGTTATTCCTTATGTAATAATCTTTTTCACTGTGTTAAATCAATATAGAGTCTCTGTATTTGTTGAATCCCAACCGACAGCAAAACCACCGCCTAAATAAAGAAAATCACCACCACCAAGAGCTTGCCCCCTTTCGTATGTATAACTAACACCACGAAGTAAATCTGTGTCAATAAACCCTTTGAACGAATCACCTTCAACGACACCATAGGTGTCTTGATCTAAGCAATAATAGAAAACATAACAAGGAGTCCATCGACCACCTGGTGACAAACTCGTTGAACTCACATTCGGTGACACCTGTATCGAATCATATTGTAACTGAACTCTCATATTTACAGACGATCTATATTGAACTGTAAGACCTGACAAATTTGTTCCTGATGCTGTAAATATTTGCGAACAAGTTGAATTCATATAATTATAGTAATTAGAACTATAATAATAATTATTATAAAATAGAATACCCTTAACAAAATAATCTGTATAATTTCTTGCAGTATTCATTAATGTATTCAAAAGATAATTTGAGTCTTGGGTACTTTCAATGTTTGCTTCTGGTGCATTACAAAATGAATTTAAATAAATACATCCAAAAGTGTTGTTGTCCGTTGAGTGTGCTGTCTCTTTAAATATCTCGCCTGCTAAAAATCCTTTTAAGCTGATTTCGTTAATCCATTTTGAACTCTTAGCAAATATTCCGATTTGAGCATCTTTAATCAACGCACTATAAGAATACAAATAATTACCGTTTTCTCTAACAAAACCAATCAAATTAGTATTGCCAGCATAGCCACAAAAATGCATCCACTTTAAGAATTGTCCACCAGAAGGAATATATCCATAAGTTGCATCTGTCACAAAAGTACCATCTTTAACGATACCTATATAAAGACTATTAGAAAAACTATAAAAATAAGAATTAGCATTTGTGCTAGTAGATGATGCATTAGTGTTATAAACTACATTAACACAGTCTTCATCTCTAAAAGTTCCAACGCTTGTAGATGTATTATAAACTAGCCCAACGCACATTATATAAGTATGTGTATTATATTCTAATTTAAGAAAATAAGCTATGTTAGGTTGAGCTGCGACATGCCCACCCATCTCTTTGTAATCATTGATCGTTGCATTTGGATTTAAAGTTGAATCCCATCCCCATCCTAAATTTGCATCAACAATTGCTTTACAAAATCCATAAAGAACATATTTACACCGATTTAATGCAGAATCAGTTCTACCACCCTGCCATGAGAATTTTACTAATTTATATCCACCTGTTGACATAAAACAAACTCCTTACATATTATATATCAGTATATTCTTCCCACGATGAATCAAGCGTGATATCTGGGTTCGACTGATCCCACCCAACATAGTATTGCTGATAACCGCTGTAATCCTTACAGGCAAGCAAGTAGTTCCCGTTTGCGTAAGTTCCACATGCCTTTAAATTTGAGTATCCGTTTGTAATATTACCTGCTATTAAATCTATATCAATGTTCCCTTTTGAAGTAATTCCATCACTGTTTAGCAGTGGAGCAGTTGTGCGCATCTCTCCGTCTGGGAGTTCATGTGTGACAAGCCTCAATGCGGAATACGGTATGTTCTCGCTTATTCCGTAAACATACGAAGCTAGTGTCAATGTTGATAGGTAGAGTGAAGAAGGTTTATTTTCTAACGCATACAGCTCGCCATTAGAATTAAGCGTCTGCTGGCTTTTTGTAATATGCCATGTGTTTTTCTTAAGATAAACGCATTCGTTGCTTTCTGTCGTTTGCATACTCAAAGATACGTGAAAAATGTTATAATTATCTGATTGTGAGCTTAAAGTCATCGCATCAAAACCAATTACGCCTATAAAAAATTGCCCAGTAGCAATGTAATTATTATCAGGATAGTTCTGTGTCGCAAATGTAATAATATTGCTGCCTTTAACGGCATATCCGAACAAATCATAATATCCATCGCGTGGATATGAAATCCATTTGCCGTTATCAGCACTAGTTGAAATGTGAGAAGTTGTGTTTAAATAAAAAGTTGATATTGGGATCAGCGGTAAAGCTCCCGTTGGATAACTTGGAACACCTCCGCTATCTGATTTAATAAAGAAATCGGCATCTAAAGGGTAAACAGACGCACAGTGGAACATTGTTCGGTATGTCCACAAATAGCGATTTGTTGAGCTGCCTTCGTAGTAACCAACTCCTCTAGCCCCGTTATGGAATATATTATCGGTTATTTCAGGGCATGTTATTATGCAGAAATATTTATTCTCATTACCGTACTGAAAATATGAAGCGAAATCATTACTCACACCTATTATGTTATAAATGACTCCAGTGTTTCCTTCAAAGTCATGAACTCCTTCATTTTTACAGAAATGCCAATTCGCACCTGCCTTTGAACACGCTTCAGTGAATGCCTTTAGACGTGTTTTGTGAATAAGCAATGATAAATCAATGTTGCTCATCCCGCTTGCCTTTGTGCATTTATATCCAGCGAATTTGTAACCACCTAAAGACATTGTTTATATCCTTATCTTTATATAAGATTTAATTGTTATTGTCATCCCAGACACAATGTATATTGAAATAAACAGGTGCATCCCAATCATTAGCATAATAATATGCCAAATCATGGTTATCCGTTGTATTACCAAGCCAGCTAAAAACTCCGTTCTCATAACTCCAAAGTGATTGAGGTAGTTTAAATGCTTCGCCATCAACATTACCAACGGAATCTGTTTGCAAGAAAAATCTAGCTGGATATTGACTCATTATTGCGGTTTCGATTGTTGACGATACGGTTGTTCCTTTCATTAGTATGAAATAATCACCATATTCTAACGAAGTTCCATTTACATAACCTTCTGTAAGAGTGAATCTTAGAGCAGATCCTGTTGTTCGTCCACGAGTAAGAGCATAACCTTGCATTTTAGGTGTTGATCCAGAAGATATACTTGTTCCTTTAAACACCTCAATACATGGCCATGTTGTAGGTGGATAGTTTTGTAGAATAGAATCAGTAAGTGTTTCGTTATAATCACCATCAAAAACAAGAATTATTCCGTTTGAAATTGATGCATATTTTGCAAACGCATATCCAACATTCGCTGTTATAGATTTAACACGATATCCAGTTGGAATGTTTACTGTATCACCATAACTTGCATTTACAGTAATATCATTATGTACAACGCAATAGTTTTCATCACTGTTTTGTGAAGATATTATATTACCATTTGTACTGTTTATAACGACATAATCAATATGTGGAACTGGCGGTACTGGCGGAATTTCTTCTGGGAAGAATCCTCCGCCATTCCAACCAGAATCATCAAACAATGATCTGTTTACAAGATCATGTCTATCAATTAAATCACCATCTGTTGCTTGTAATTCATCTAACACAAACAAACTTCGACTGATATAATTTCTATCAATCAAATCACCGTTAAGAACAGACGCATCCAATGCAAACAAAGATCTGCTTACAAGATCGTCTCGTTCAATTAAATCACCACCGCCATCGACATCTTCAAATGTCACATAACTTGATTCATCCGCGAATGTACCTGAATAAGCAGGTATGAGTGGCTTAACGATTTGACCATCAGAAATAAAGAACTCGCCGTAAGTTGACGTTATACAGCCATAAGCCGTCTCGTCAACATCATAACTTACTGGCAATGGTAATGTGTGTTCTATCTCAAATCCAAAGAAATAATAGCCTTTTTGATGATACTGCGACAGTTGGTTTATTGTGTATTGAGAACGATAAACCTGCCCGAAAGTGTAATATTGGTCAAACTGCCTACGGCGATAAAAGGTTATGTCACCTTCAAAGTCTTTATGAAGATCTACAACATCACCAGCTTTGACATGAATTGTTGCATCTACTTTTTTTTCGCCTAAATAAATTTCATCACCACCAGTAACAAGTGCAGGCGGCGGCGTTCTCATTAAACCAATTCGATAGCCAGCAGGAACTTGCTGGCTAATCAAATAGTCTTGATCTAAGTCAATGTTGTTTTCTGTTATTAAATAAATCAGACCATCTTTTGTTGTGTCGATTGCCTGATTCGGCACGTCTGCATTATGATATATTTCAAATACATTCTTTTCTTTATTCTTTAGCGAACCACCAAATTTTAATAATTTATCAATATCTGATAGCTCGCCGCGAACGTGCAACAAAGAAAACCACTCAGACAAAACGAGTTTGTCTAATTTATTTACATCATAAGTAGAAAGACCGTTCAAAAAGAAATTCTGATATGCAAGAAAATAATTGTCATCCATGCTCTCGAAAGACATATTCGACAATACATCTAACGATTCCATGCTACAACAGAATATTATTTCATCAACCAATTCAAGGTATGCTTTGAGAAAATCATTTTCCCGTAAATAATCTGCTGTAAGATATTTAGTCAGTGTATATTGCATATCAGACCAAACAAAACAATCATAAACAAAAAGTGAACTACCACGCACCTGAAGGTTGCGTGGCTTCTCGTGCAAGTTCATCACACACTGAAACAAGTTCAGCAGTTTGATGAACAGTAAGCGAGCTATCCCCTGCGTTCCGACGGTTCAATATCCTTAGACCTTCTTGGTCTATATTTATTGAGGCATTCAAATCTCTGTCGTGGACTTCACCACAACACGGGCACGTCCATTCCCTGACTTTCAATGATTTAATGCCTCTTATGCTTTTATTCTGGAACCCACAGCCTGAACATATCTGTGTGGATGGATAGAATCTGTCTATCTTAACTATCGTTCTACCATACCATTCAGATTTATATTCAAGCATATTCATAAACATGCTAAATGAAGCGTCAGCAACGGATTTAGCGATGCAGTGATTTGCTTCCATACCTTTAACAGATAAGTCTTCTAAGCTAATCACTTGGTTTTCGCGAATAAGCTTAGTTGACAGTTTTTGCAAGAAATCTTTTCTCTGATTCTTTATTTTCTGGTGACATCGTGCAACTTTGATTCTTAGCTTTTCGTGATTCTTAGAATCTTTAACAGTCTTAGCAAAAGCACGCTGTCGCTTTGCTAATTTCTGTTCTGCCTTTCTAAAGAATTTAGGTGTTTGAACGCGTTGTCCATCAGAGCAGACAATAAAGTCATGCAGACCTAGGTCTATTCCAATATGCTTGTCTGTTTCTGGCAGTTTCTCTGGTTCTTTAACCTCACATAGCACTGAGGCATAATATTCACCACTGCGTTCGTGTGAAATAACGACGGATTTGATTTCACCTTCGTGCTGTCTATGCTCAATAATTTTAACATAACCAACTTTAGGCAGTTTTAGCCTGTTGCCATCAAAGAATATAGTGCATTTTGAGTCTTTTGATTTTGTTTTCTGGTTATTCGTTTTATAGCTTAATCTTGAGTGTTTTTTAGATTTGAACTGAGGAAAACCAAAGTGTTCAGGATTTTTGAAGAAATTCCTATATGCCTGTTCCAAATTCAGTTGTGCATTGGCAAGCGCTAGGCTGTCAACACTTTTCAGGAATGCTTTGTCGGCTTTGAAACATGCTGGTGTGACATGAAGAGTCTGCTTTGTTGCTTCATAATGCTTCGTTTTGGCATCAAGCATGAGATTATAGACCAGTCTTGCACAACCGATATTCTGGTTAATCTTGGTTTTCTGTGCTTTAGTTGGATATAATCTGAATTTGAAAGCCTTTAGCATGATGACTGATTCCTGACACAGATTCGTTTTGTTTTGGTTGTGAGGCGAGGAGGTGGATCAAACCTACATTCATCCCATCGGACTAGCCTTACATTATTATAGATAGCAAATTTATTTTGACGTTTCAACCTGTTTTTGCTATTTAACCCACGGGCTAAAGCCACGTGGGATTTCTTCATTTATGTTAAATAATAATTATTATAGAATTACATTTTTACGCTTGAACACAGTTGCAAGTTGAACAAGTGCAATTACATTTAATTTGATTCTCAAAACTAAGAATGAAATTATATGTATCAGTCTGGAATGTAATTCTGTTATTTGGCATAGTGTTAATATAAAACTGTAAAATACCAAAAAATACATTCTCGTCTCTGACTGCTGTATTAGGATCATCACCTGTAATTCCTAGTTCTCTTTTTAATCCATCATCATCAATAGCGCCATATGTATATATTCCACCAACAATAGAAGTAAACCTATCACGCAAAGCAAAGCTATCAGGAACTACTATAGCGTTTTCTGTTATAGAAAATAATTGCCCTAAAGTTTGAGCCTCATTAGGCATACCAGTCATTCCATTAAACAACGTTTTTTTATCGCGAATGAAAGACTGAACGTTTGTAATAACATGAAGATTTGTTAGCATACCTAACTGTCTAATATTATATTCTTTTCCGCTAGAATCAAAGCTAAAATCATTATAATCATAAGCTGTTCTTAATAGCAATGAATTAGGCTGCTTCTGATTCAATCCATTATTACCTTCTGTGACAGGCTTGACTGAATCATAATTCAAAAGCTTTTCTGGCGGCATAGGCGTTATTTCACCAGTTGATTCATCTACAACTGATTTTATTTTCATAAACTTCACACAATCTTTATATGGTGAAACTTTGTCTGGTGTATCTAATTCTGTTTTATCTGTCCCAGAAATAGGTGTAATGTCATCTAAAGGCAACATTCTTTTCATGCCAATAAATTCTAATCCAGACGTATCACTTGTAGAATCAAGAACAAATCCACATGAATCATTTACAACGTTTCCATTGGTACTACTATTGTTCCTGATTACAAACCCTTCTTCTATTTCTTTTGGCGGCTCATCATCACCAGTTTGCCAAGGTTGGGCTTTGCCATATAGAAACCAGATATTGTGTGCTACTACACGATTTGAACGTCTGCAAAATATACCATAACCATCTATATCTGGATCTCCTGTATCATGTTCACGATCAACACGAAAACCAGAAATATCATTTTCCCAATCTGATTGGGATTCATCGGGATATTTTTCTACAAGTCTAAATCCAAGAACGGATTCAAAATAATTACGACATTTTAAATGATTTGCGACGCTCGTAAATATTGCCATGACTATTACCTATGTGCTATCTAATGATTAAAAGAAAACAAATCTATCCTTATTAGATAGAAATGCGCAACTTGCCAAAATAATAATGAGGTAAAAAGATGGGAATAAAGATTCAGCCAGATCAATGGGTCGAGATGATAAAAACAACTCTGGGACATCCAGTTACGAGACTGGCTGTTACGGATGATATGATAAAAAACTGTATTCATCAAGCAATATTAGAAATAGAACCGTACTTGACGGAAGCCGAGTTGATACCTGGTTATGGGCCTGCTATAAATTTAAAAGAATATAACGTCCAATGTGTCGTTCGTGTTTGGCGTCAAAACTCACCAACATCATCAACAGCACAATCTGCTTACGACGAATTCACTCTAATGAATTTATATGGCATCCTCGGCGCTGGCAGCTATTCACTACAAAACATGATAAACTCAAGTTCATCAAATCCATACACAAGCTACAACAGCTATCTTGGATATGACTTCTCATCAAATTCATCTGCATCATCTCAAATCAGTTTTCAAAACCTGCAAGGCGTCGCTCTCAGAAACATGTATCTGACTGAAATATCAGCCCTTATTCCACAAGATTGGAGACTGATTGACGACATGCTATATACTTCTGGATATTCTGGCGGCGTCGTAATCGAAGCCATAACAGAAAAGTCACTAAATCACATGACACGCACACAGGAAAACTGGGTGCGCAATTTCGCACTCGCAAAAGTAAAACAAATCGAGGGAGAAATTCGCTCAAAAATTCAGATCGAAGGCCAGCCAATCACACTAAACGGCACTGATTTAAAATCAGAAGGTCGAGAAGAAGAACAACAACTAAGAGAAAAACTAGGCAACGAAATATCGTTATTCGTCGCAATGAGATAAAAAAAAGCACCACAAATCGTGGTGCTTAAATTTTTCTACCATCTGCTTTTCTTACTGCCGCCATCACCTTGACCAACAACATTTTTTATAAATTCGACAACAGATGTTCTCTTGCCTCTATTCGTTACTAGCTTCGATTGATCTTTTGGATCGAAAGTTCTAATAACCAATTCTGCACGACCTTTGCCATCTTTCATTTTTACATCAGGCGATATGCGTGCCTCAAGCCACTGTGAATCAACATCACCACCATAGCGCTGGTTCTCTTTGTCAAACTCATGTCCCTTGGATTCTTCTGGTATGCTATATCGAATAACAGCATTAGAACCACCACCAGAATAATTGATTGTTTCCATCCTTAAATCAATATCATCATCACCAACATCCTCTCGCTCTGGAAATGCTTTATTTAAAGCCATGCCACAAAGAATAACAATACCCTCTGATGTCATTTTGTTTGTGCATCCACTCGTAACAAGATCGCCATTAACATAAGACCCATAACTCTTATTTTCATAATAATGAGACAATACATTCTTGTCGAAATCAGATAATTTTTCTTCAAATTTCTTTACTGTCTCTGCAAGCGCAACTGGCTCATTTACTTCATTACCAAGATTTATATCTTTTTTCACTTCAACATTTTTATTTTTATCATCTTCTTTTTTATCAGCTTCAACCTCTTTTTTTAATTCTTCAACGTTGTCAGCTTCAATATCTGATTTATCAACAAGACCTTGCAACATCTTTTCTGTTTCTTGAACATTATCTTTGCTATCAAGAATTGTATTAGTTAGCTCATTTACGACATTGGTCAAGTCTGGTTTTCTAACACCTGCTTTTGCAAAATCAAAATTATTTATAGATTCCAAAACGTCTATCGTTGAGGCGTTCATTTCTTTAATGCCATTATATTCTTTGCGTGATTCTGCAAGATAATCAATAATGTTTTGCGCATTGTCTGCAATTGGTTTTTGATCCATTGATGCAAATGGTTCTTCTTTTAGCGTGCCTTCCAGCGCACCTTCTTCATACGCCGTAAACTGGTCACTTATCTTTTGCATGTATTCTTTAAACAGATCAAGTTCAACAACCATAGAGCTTAAATCACCTTGTTCGCTCAATGATTTGATTGTTTCCGTAACTTCGTCTGCATGTTCTTTGAATCCATCAGGCGCATTCTTAAACATGTCTTCCATCTTTTTATTAACAGCTTGTGCAAACTGTTTTGCTTCCGCAGGCATTTTATTTAAGATTTCTGTTGCTGCATCTGTTTCTACTGTCTCAACATCCTGTGTATCTTGCGACTGCTGTTCTTGATCTTCTGGCTGTTCGGCTGGCTGTTGTCGTTGTTGTTCACCATCTGCTTCAATATATCGTTTTGGTATCATAATATTATTTCCTAAAAAAATAGCCACAACATGTGTGGCTATATGATTGATAAAATAAACAAAGCTAATATAACATAGATATGTTTATTATTTTTGCGCTGCGGCGAGTGCGTCAATCAATTTCTGCTTGCTTGGTTTTTTCTTGAATGTAATATTGCTTGCTTTTGCTAAATCCAAAAGGTCACTATATGACATTTTCTCAAGTTCTAACTTAGCATTTTCTTCAACGACATCGATCTGCTTTGGAAGCAATGACTCATCAACGGTATCACCGTCAACGCGTTTACCTTCTGATTCATCATCCTCATCATCTTCTGTCTGCATTTCAGTTTCATGCTTTGCTTCTACTGGCTGTTCAACTTTTTCTGCTGCGACTTCTTTTCTATTATCTTCTGCGACTTCAACCATATCGCCGCCACTCATTTCTTGTTTCGCCGATTCTTCTTTTTCAACGACTGGCTGCACGACTGGTTCTTCTGCTTTTTTTTCAACAACAGATTCTTGCTTCTGGTCATCTACAATAACAGATTCCATTTGTTTAAGTTGAGCCTGCTTTATTCTTTCCTGAATCTTAGGGTTTGAAAATAATTTTGAATGTTTATGATCCGAAACACTGAATGATGTCGAACCAATAGAACCAGCTTCATGCTCAACCCTGCGAGGTTTGTTATTAAGGATTGATTCCTTCATGTTTTCTGTCGCATTGATTGATTTATTTAAAATCTGCTGTGCTTTGTCTTGTGTCATGATTCTAAGGCTAACATTGAGCGCCGAATATCTGTGATATTTTACAATCTGCTCATCTGTCAGATTCCCAAGATAAATGCACTTGCCAGAACCAAGTGTAAAATTCTCAGACCGCAGGTGCGTTGAAATAGACACATTGCGTGTGCTAAGATTGATAAGATAATACTTCTGTGATGTCTGATTACTCATTGTAAACTCCTATTATTTGTAAATGATGTTTAGTCATCGAAACTTTTGAAAATTAAATGAGACGCATCAATTTTAGAATTTCCGCACAAAGCGTCTGCATTCTCGATATTATCACAATTTGAGCAATTAGTGCAATAAAAAATATTATGACATGATGAGCAATTTTCTGATTCCATACACGCCACGCAAGCACTGCATTCGGCACAATTGGAACAGTCGGTGCAAACATCACAATCAACACATCCAATGCAATTATTGCAATTTGTACAATTCATGCAATTTAAACAATTATTACAATTTATGCAACCAACACAATCTTGGTTATTATTTGGGTCTATCATAGATTATCAATGCCTCTGTTGTTCTATTATTTTTAGAAAGTTTATTGTTTTTATTTTTCATCTCTAAATTCTTTTTGTGTTCAATTTCTCTTATTTCATCTTCTGTATAGATACGAGTTTGTTTAAATGCAGAAACGACAGTGCCAGAAGTAACATTAGACATGTGAATTTCTCCGTTGTTGTTTGTTATTGTTTGTTAAGCATATTTCAGCTTAATATTGACTTTTTCTAAAAATGGAATTCTTTGTGACTTATCATTCCATATTGTCATCATTATCTTTTGTTTTTTATCATATTCATCTTTGTCCAAGACTTCTGATTTGCGCATTGGCGCAAAACTCTTTGCAACTGAATCTGCATGTTCCGTTAATGTAACATAAATAGCAACATCCTGTTTGCCTGTATTTGTTATGCCAGTGACAAACAAATATCCCTCTTTTGTATCATAATCAATTTTCATTATTTTTAAAAATTCATTTGCAATATTCAAAGCAAACGATGGCTCATAAAATACTTCTTCACGATTCATGCAAATACATGAAGTGTCGCCGAGCTTTTCCCTCAAATCATCCAAGTAATCCTCATTGTCCATTTCCTGTAATAAGAAATATGTCGTTAGCTCACTGGATAATTTCTTATATGCTTTTTCTTCTTTTACGTTGTTTATTTGGCAATATAATTCAATCCACTGTCTTTCAGAAGTTACATGCTCTCTCTTTAAAAAAGATTCCAATATGAAGTCATAATCTTCTTTTTGATCAATGCGCTGATATATTCTTACCATATCATGTTTCCCGAAATTGGTTGAAAAGAATGCCAAAAGGCAATATTATTGTAGATAGAAAAGATAGTGTTTGTCTATCTAATACACAAATAGATTATGCTTTTCTTTTTTTATAGGTATCCATTATGGCAGTAGTTACTAGCAGTTATAGATCATTAAATGCGCGTTGGCTATGGAATTTAGCCAATGAGAAAAAGTCTTTATTCGTTGGCATATCAAAACTATCAACAGAACAAACAATTACTGTCGATGGCAAGCCAACAATTATAAGCGATATTGATATAAATGACAATGACGGAAATGATGCAATAAACAAATCTGATTTTTTTGTCCGTGCTTATGCTGATTTCGTTAGAGAATCAGACAATACAGATTGGGATGTTCAATTATTAACACGACAAATGTATGGCACTGATCCTTATCGTGTCGTTGACGAACATACATTTTTAGACAGACATCAATACTGGAAAATATTGACGCCAGAAGAAGCATTAAACCAGAATTGCTATAACATCTTTTTTAACTTCACAATAAAAGATGAAGACCATGCTTATGACACATTGTTTAAAGGTCTAAGACACTTCTATGTTTTTGACAACCTGCTATACAAAAATGCTGAGATAGCAGAAAATATAGATTTCATAAAAAAAGATGACACAGACCCAGACTATTCTGCATCAAACTTTACTGCTGGCAATATAATAGTTATTGATGATTTCGTTTCACTGGATGTGCCCGATTACTTCAATACACAAATAAAATATCTCATTTCTTTTTAGTTGTAGTAGATGTAGGTGTGTGTGGTTCTATTTGTTATCTAATATAATATCGGGGGATTAATAAGAATAATAAGGAGACTGAATCATGTCAATAATAATAGAATTTCTAAAAAAGCATATAGTTCCAATCGTTATATTCGTCGTCGCTGGCATCGTTCTGTGCGTATTGAATATAAGGCTTTCAATGCTCAAAAAAGAAAATGATGACCTGCGTGCAAAAATTGAACAAAAAGATCAAAGCATAGAAAGTTTGAAAGTAAACATATCTAAACTTGAAAGCGTTATCAGGGAAAAAGACAAGCAAAGAGAAATAGAAGACGCCCTGATTGAGCAGAAGCAAGAAAACGAAAAAGAATTAGTCTGTGAAAAGAACGACAAAATCGAACAGCTAGAAACATTAAAGGAGACTAACGATGAGGTTAAAAACTGGTGTGATGAGCCGATACCAAGCGATGTCTCAACACTCTTTATTCTTGGGTTGCAATAATATTTTCCTTTTTGTTTTCATTATTGTTTGCGGTCTGTTCGTTGTCTGCGGATGCAAAACAACTGAAACAATATATAAAACTGAAATCGAATATGTTGTAATAAAGCCTAGCAATGCGCTTTTAGAAGAATGCGCACCATTGCAGACAAAAGAAATAAAAACAAATGGCGACCTCGCTGCCGCTTATACTTCTTTAATGTTTGATTACATGATTTGTTCAAACAAGCTAAAGACAATCAAACAATTCTATTCTGAGTATAATAATAATAGCGACGGCAGCGGAAGTCAGTTCGTGATTTCTGGGACAACTAGCAGCGAAGAATAACAGAAAAGCCAACCTTAATTTGGTTGGCTTTCTTTGTTTATGGGGGTTAATGATGTCAAACAAAATTTGGAATATTGTTCAAATTGTTTTAGTTGTTTTTGGATTGTTATATTTCGCAATAGTTTTTGCTCACTTCATAATCACAAAATAATCTACATTATATTATCTGTTGCGGTTGGATCCCACTGAAGTAGCATATTTCCACCGACAGCAACAAATTGACCATTGTTATAATAATTTCCTTTTGTCGATTTAGCTGCACGGAATATATCAGTATCTAAGTAGCCTTTAAATGTATCACCTTTAACTATATAATAAGCTGAACTTGATGGGGATACATACGATGTATTAGATGCTGCACCAAATGGACACCACCTTGTAATATCAGCAGATGTGCTATTTGTTATATTTGTTGATAAAAGTTCACTTTGTAACACTCCAAATGCTGTGCTGTAATAACATATCCAATCTCCATTAGCATTACAGAAACAGCCACAGTTATTATAAAGACTAGAATTATTATCATAATAACCAATATTTCTACCAATCACATTATTATATGTAAAGAAGTCCCTAGTTGTTTGATTTTCGGAAGAATTACTAAATTTAAAAACTCCATATTTTGATTGAGGTGTAGTATCTTCTGTGTGAGCTAAAGTTCCAAATATTTTACCTAAAGCATAATAAGGAATTAATTCTGCTCTTTGCTGCGAGTTAGAATAAGAAGAAAAATATATAATTGTTTCTTCGTTTATCAACAATCCTAAAGAATAAGTAAATCCATTACCATACATGTCTAAATTCGATCTTATATATGAAGATGTCGTTGTTGACGATGATGTTGAATAATTCATTCCATCTGCTACAACCCTTGTAGCATCATTAGGAAACCTGTCCGTACTTGATGTTATTTCAGACAAAAATTCAGAACTAGAATTCTTAGGTATAATAGACATTGCTATACCATTACACCAAACCTTATATGTATCATTTTTAAACAAACAACAGTCAGCACAATTATATTGTGGAAATATATTATAATTAACGCTACTAGAATTTAAATTAATTGCAAAGCACGACACATAAAGCTTGCATCCAGAATTTGTATTTCTGAAAAGAAGAAAAGGATACTTACCTGAACTACCGCAATCAATATCCAAATAACTTTCTGTTGTTTGGCATCTCGAATCAAGTTCCCAACCAGTTCCACTTGTTGTTATCATTTCTGCAAGCGTCGTAACAATTTTTTTGCATCTTGGCAAGTACGAACTTGACAAATCGGTGTACATAACCAAATCTCTTCTCACAAATTTCATAATTTTTCCCCTTATGTTTTATTGTTATTATATTAGTTATTTTTAGCTGAGTGACAATTCTGTCCAAGAATCTTCATTGTTTATATCAGGGTTTGATGAGTCCCAACCTACATATGCTACAGGATACATGTAGCTACCTCCGTAATTCTCTGGAGAACCTGTGCCTGATATTAAATATCCATGATGGATTCTTCCAAAAGTTGGTGTACTATTACTAGGCATCCTACAAACACACATCGTTGTTAAAAGATTACCACCCATTACAGTCATACCAAGTGCTGGTTGAAAATTCATCGCACTATAATCAAAATTATTTATGCTTAACAATTCATTCTTTATAATACCTTTTACAAGTATATTTTCTGTATTTAATTTAACCATATTACTTCCATTGTTTGATAATGATGATAAATAAACACTTCCATATGGAATATTTTGACCACCAGAAAAGAAATATGGTAATGCACTAGGAACTAAAGCTAAAATATTATAATAACCCGTATTATTACTTGTAAGTCTGGATGCTCGTCTGCCTTCTGAATCTAAACATTCATTTGACCACGCATCTAAACATTCTGAATTTACTGGGTTAAACCATGAATATTCATTACTATTAAATCCAAGATTAATTTTTGCCAAACGATAAGTATCAGACGGATCACATAATGAAGAAAAAGCATCACCAGATTCAATACAAGCACCATTTCTACCACTACCACCGATAGTGATTATATCTTTGTTTTTTGTAGCATATCCAAAACGAATAGTTCCATATGAGATAGCAAATCCTGATGTTCCCTCTTTTACACCATTAGTATATGTATTAACAGAACCAGAAGAAAGTTGAGATGTACATGGCAAAGCCCTAGTAGGGTATGTACCAAAACAACCACGATCAGAAAAATCTTCCAAACTTAATGCACTTGCGAATCCAGCATACCTATAAAGAGCTGTCGTTATAGAACCACCTTGGAATTGATATTCTGATGATGTATTTTTAGCAGGCGTGCCCTGCGTAGAATTAAAATAATATTCACCATTTGTCGCCAACATATAATACAGTTCTTCATTACCATACTTAAAGAACGACAAATAATCATGATATTCGCCATTTGCATTAGCAACACGATATATGACATTGCCATATGATTCAAAAGACAAATCACCATTTATCTTTGAAAAATGCCATTGCGCACCACTAAGCGCACACGACTCCATAAACGCTTTAATCCTTGCCTGATGAACCAACAAGCACCAGTTAGCATATGTATTGTCAGCTAAATTCGCACGAACAACTTTATATCCCTTAAACTTATATCCGCCGAAAGCCATAATCAAATTCTCCTATATATAGCACAAGAAAAATCAGTATCACTAAAGCGAGTCAGTATTAGATGAATCCCATCCAATCATCAACATATTATTCCATCCACAAAAATTACCATTGTCATATAATTGATTTAACGTAACTAATCCACATCTAAACAAAGAAGTATCTAAATAACCTTTAAAGCCATCACCTTGAACAATTCCATAAGTACTTAAATCATTAGTAACGACTGCAATTTCATATGGAATCCAACGAACGGAATTACTTTGAACAGATGATGTAACCTTAGAATCTAAAATATCAACAACATTAGACATGAAACGAATATTGTTTTCGCCGCCTATTAAACGTGTACCATCAGCTTTTGTGATAGAACCATAATTATCATACCAAGAATTCGTTGAATGATTTATTGATGCTGAAAATTTATAACCATAACGATCAAATACATTGTTTGACTCATCAATTATTGGTTTTGCTCTAAATTCATAATCATAAGTCTGATATATTGAATAAGAAAAACTAATAGAACCATAACGCGCTTGAACAAGTTGTTCATCATGTGCAAGTGTTCCAATAATTCTTCCGATAAAGTAGCTTGGTATCAGAGTACCTGCCGATCCATCTCTGGTATATGAACCAGAAATACCCAAACAACAACAATCAACAAACAATCCATAACTATATCCACATCCTGTTGTTGCATAGCAAGCTGGTGTAAACCACCAAGCGGCTGGACTTGATATACTACCACCTTTTTGTACATTCACTGTTCCACGAAGCAAAGTTGCATCAGATGGCAAAAAAGTAGAATCGAATGTAGTACCAAAATTACTTGAGCTTCCTGACGGAATTATAGCCATGATAGTACCACTAAGCATTTGAATATCGCTCTCAACAAAATCAAGAGCAAAATTTTCTTTTTCCAATGCAATTCCAAAATTAGAAGTACCTTGTGTAACACATAAAAATAACTTACATCCATTAGTATTTGTGAAAAACAAGCCTGGCGCAGAAAAAGATTGAACCTCTTTCAATGTATTCCAAATAGGCACATCCTCAAAATCACTTGTTGTTGCGTTTCTGCTTGTATCTAATTGCCAACCTTTTCCACAAGAAACAATAAAATCAGCAAAATCTTTGCATTGTGCTTTTGCTCGTTCAGTAGCATCTGATATGTTATCTCTAAAAGGCTGTCCACTCATCGGAGAAACACCGCCGACATAATCAAATCTTTTAAATCTGAATCCCATACTAAGAACTCCTATTTATGATATTATCAATCACCAATGTCTTCGTTTTGTTGATTCCAACCAAAAAGATAATTATAAGAACTTTCTAAACATATATAGTTACCATTATCAAATGTTTGCTTCCTAGAAGCGACACCTGCAATCACTAAATCTGTATCTAAATAACCTTTAAAGCCATCACCTGCGACAACACCATATGTATTTAAATCATTTGCAAAAGATCCGACACCAAGAATACAATATCTTGTTTTGTTATTTGAATCAAAAATTTTGCTATTTAATTTTTCTGCACCTTCTGTAAAAAACAAAACATTTCTATTACTGCCATCACCACCATTTATCCATGTGCCGTCTGCTTTAGAAATACAGCAACATGAATCTAAGCTATAAAAATAACTACTATTAATTCCGAAACCAGGCACATTTATAGAAGATTGACCATAATTTGAAGAAAATGTTGAATACAAGACCAATGCCCAACCTTCAGCAGTATCCGTATATCTACGAAAACAAATAGTGCCATACTTAGCTTGTAATGTATTGTCTTCTTGATGAGCTAAACTACCAAAGATCCGACCTGTCATATAAATAGGTGTATAGAAGCCAGGTACGACAGAATATCTATTTGAATATAAACATATAGTATAAGGTGTAGCCATTATCCAATATCTATAATAATAATCATTGATTGGATTGTATGCTGATGGATATTCTAAAGCAGAAACTGCTGAACTTCTATAAAAAGTACCACAAATTCTTGTCGCGTCTGATGGTATAAATGTTGTTGTCGTTGGATCGCCGAATGTACTTGAAGAACCTGCTGGAATCATTGATGTACAAAAGCCACCATAATAATCACTACCTTTATAAAGAACCAAATCGTTTCCACTAAAATTTTTTATGCCAAAATCGAAAATTTGATCTCCAAAAAATGACATAAATAATTTACAACCACTTATATTGTTTATAAAAAACAATGCTGGATAAGTTTTATTTCCAGTTCGACATGGTATATCTGTAAAAGATGTTATTGTATTATTTTTTGTAGTATCTAAAACCCAACCACAATTACAATCTATAAGACACTGTGCATATTTTGATAATAAGGTTTCACTACGAGATCTTCGTAATGAATCAGAATTACCAGTTGGGAATTCCTCATCACCTGCTTGTACATAAAAAGATCTAACAACGAATCCCATGTTTTTACCTTTTTTATTTATAAGTACAAAGAAAAACAAACAAACTTTAACCTATTTGTTTGTTCAATCTTTCAAAAGAACTTCGCTAGAAGGCTCAGAAACTATAAATTTATCATTTTGGTTGTTCGTTAATACGCCACCTATAATATATGAGTTTTCATAGATAACACCACCAAATGAATATTCAGCACCGATTAAATTCATATCACTATATGCATATCTTCCTTTTTCAGCCAAGCCTGAAATTTGATGACTTATTATTAATTGATCTTCATTTTCAGATATGACACCGCCGATAATATACCCTGACGCTTCAAAGACGAGTTTAGCAACAACATCCATTGTTATAGTATAACTATCGCCAAACGATCCAATGTTCCACGAAACAGGTTTATAAATTACACCATTACTATTATATTCGCCAGTAACTGTCGGAAGTGTCACGACAGTACCACTATATCCAAATTCAGTAGGCGGTATTGCTATTGTTATATTTGGTAATGCTGTATTTGCAAAAGATAATATAAATTTGCGTTCAACAGATACACACCATGCACTAAAACCTGATACATCATCAAATTGTAATTTTAATGCTCCATTATCATTTGTTAAATACTCATTAGATGGCACTGCTTCCATGTTACCATTATGCAACATATAAGCTACTGGTTGTGTTCCATCATACATGGATATTGTTAATTCATCTATAACTGGACTCCCATTTTCATCATATAATTGTATTAACTCATTTGCATTTAATTCTGTATTTAAAACCTCATTTCTTCCATTCGATGTAAAATAAAAGTTCTTTGTCGCAACTGACAAATCATAACCAATTACAATATCGGGTGTTTCCAAAATTATAGATTTTATTTCTTCTGTATTTATTACTGGTGATTCTAAAATAACAGATTTTAATTCGCTTGTTTCATAATCAATCCAACCACCATGAACAATTCTACCACTGTCTGCATTAACAACAAAGTAAGTTAATTCTGGTGGATTACCTTTAACTACAGTACCAGACCATATTATTGGTTCGCTCACAAGATCAAAACTAACGTCATAATCTGGCTGTTTGTCTAATATAAGTTCATCACTATCTGTAAGATAGAAACTGTCATCTGTGATTAAGTCAATCGACTGACTATAATCAGGCTGTTTCACTAATTCTAATTCGTCATCATCTGTTATATATAATGTATCATCAATATTAAGATTAAAGCTAACATTATAATAAGGTTGTTTATCCAGAATTATATATTCTGGATAATCTTCGACAATATCTCGTCCAACTTTTGATCCTATGCCTACCGTACCGCCAATAACGAATTTAGCACCTTGCGGGCTTGTAATTTCACCATCTGCAATAAAGAATTCGCCGTAAGTGGATGTTATGCAGCCGTATGCCGTCTCATCTACGTCATAACTGACTGGCAGCGGAACTGTGTGTTCGATTTCAAATCCGAAGAAATAATAGCCTTTTTGATGATATTGTGATAACTGGTTTATTGTGTACTGAGAGCGATAGACCTGACCAAAAGTGTAATATTGGTCAAACTGCCTACGACGATAAAAGGTTATATCACCATCAAAATCTTTATGCAGATCTATAACATCACCCGCATCGACGTGAATGCTTAAATCAGTGTCTTTTCTGCCTAAATAAATTGCGTCACTGCACTTAAAAACAAGTGGGTCTGGTGTGCGCAACATACCAATGCGATAGCCAGCAGGTATTTGTTGCTTAATGAAATAATCGCTGTCTATTGTGATGTTTTTGTCTGTTATCAGATAAATGAGTCCGTCTTTGGCATTCGGCGCGTATTCGTCTGGGACATCCATATAGTGATAGAGTTCAAAGTCGTTATTTCTCGAATCCTTGAGACTACCACCGAAGCGCATCAGCTTGTCTATGTCTGACAGCTCGCCACGGACGTGCATCAATGAGAACCATTCAGACAAAACGAGTTTTCCTAGCTTGTTTATGTTATATATTGGCAGACCGTCAAGAAAGAAATCCTGATAAGTCATAAAGAAGTCATCATCCATATTCTCAAATGACATCGTTGAGAGTATGTCTTGCGCTTCCATATTGCAGCAAAATATTATCTCATCTATCAATTCAAGATAAGCCTTGAGGAAAACATTTTCCTCAAGGTATTTCGGTGCAAGGTATTTTGTGAGTGAATAATCAAACATATAGCATTAGCATAACATAAACAGACAAAACCATTGCATTATTAGATAGTTTTGCCGTTTATGCAAGCTAAAACATCACAAAATTTCAAAACCAAAACTCATTATATAGTATTTATTTATATGGATATTTATATGGATAATAAAACATTCTTGAAACAAAATAACAATTTCCAATCTTTACACCATCATAAGTATAATCATAATTCTCATATGGTTGCATTAAAGGGGCAATCGTTATAGCACCCCAATTAAAATCACCTTGATACCCAAAGAATGAAACACACTTATATTCATAGCACAAACAACTTTCTGAGATTGCGTTACTTATATCCGTCTTTCCTAAAGATGTAGCATAACTCCTTACTATGAAATCCGTTCCATCTCTATATTTTACAATAACAAATTTTAAATTATCTCTTAATGAGATTTGAGTAGCAATTGAAACAGATTGTCTATTAAACTCTGAATTTAAATTACTATAATACACATGATTTTTATTACAATATGGAATGTTTATTTCTGTTGGACTACAAAAGCAAATACTCTTTTTGTAACTCATGTTTTGAGGATACCCATCTGCACTACCTGAATTAATAACAACATTATAATTTTCTATTATTTTCTTTCTACCTTCTGTACTAATATAATCATTATACGGATTATTTTTATCAAAAGGCATATATGCATTATAAAATACTGGTAATAAATTTCTTAAATGATCAATACAAAAATTACCACTATCTGTGTATGTGTTATTCTCAATTAATTCATCACTTCTTATGAAACCGTTACCATAAACATTTGTTTGGTCATAAAAGAATGGAATTAATTTTATAACATACGGATTAGAACTGTTGCTTACGATCCTTCTATTCGCTCTAAAAGCATCTTCTCCTGAATCAAGATGTTGAAGTTCCATCAATTCACTAACAAAGAAGAACACACAACCTTGTTGTTTTTGAGGTAAAAATTTTGGTTGTGCTACGAGAGATACTAAATCTATATATGATGAAGCAGAAGTGCCATTATTAACATATCCATTTATATTGTATATACAATCTTCAAAGAAAATATTTTCAAAAAATGTATTATCATTCTTACCATTCGTAAGTTTTAAATACCATGGATATTTTTGAATTTCTTCTTGAGTTAATACATCACTTAAATCAGATGAATTACCACCATTTAAATTATAGAGATGAGTTAGCATTGAGTCATCATAACCATCAAAATTTTCAAAGCCACCAGCACCAACAATAAAAACAGATTTTTTTTGAGGACTTATATCAGAAAAAGGTTTGAAGTTAGCTGTTTTTATAAAATAAATATAATACAAATAACAATAAAGAATAACATCATTAATTAAATTGTTCATCATGAACACAGCCCATAATCCATCCCACCCCCCATCAATAGGCATATCCTCTGGTGAAATATAATGATCGCCTTCATGTTGACGCCAATCTGATTCAAGAAAAATACAATCTACATAACCAGTATCTTTTTTATGAGATTCAACTGGATAAAAATCATCAAAACAAATTGGTGATATCAAATAATAATCGAACATAACACCATCAATAGTCTTAGTTTTTTCTTTATTTTTAAAGAAAATAGGTAGCTTCACAAATTTTCCATTATAATTGTATTGTAATTCATTTGTACATGCAGTAGAGACTTCTTCCATTGATTTAAATGGTTCTAAATCATCAAACAAACCATTATAAAATACATGATTTTCTGCTTTAAAATCCAAACCAGATTCATCACCAATTTTTTCTATATCAATAACTCTACCATCTTCATAAATACGACGTTCAATAAGCACTCTTTCTATATTATCTTTATCATTAACGACACTAACTCTAAGTCCATATATTATAACAATAACATATTTGTTTTCATTAAAGAAATCCACTGTTGAGAGATCACCACTATAATTTCTAAAGTACAATTTATCTTCAAATATAGCTATTTCGCCATAATCTAAATCTGAAACATCAGAAATAGTCTTTATTGTTAATAACGTTTTTATAGTTTTCATAATTATATCCTTTATTATTATGATTATTAGCTATATCGTTTTAGTTCCCGCTAACATACAAAAGTACATTTTGTTGTGATATTGATGAATCACTTTCTTTCAATGTAAAACTAATACCATTTAAATTAAACGAAACTTTATCGTTAATTTGATCTATTCCTATCGAATTAAGACTAATTTCCCCTTTAAAATATTGTAAATACCCTGATGATATCCAAAAATGATCTTCTTTAATATCGCCTGCATTAGCATTTTTTAAAACACACATTGGTTTCTGGATGTCATAACCTTTAATAGAAGAATTAAGCGTTTTTAACCTTGTTGGAAGGTTTATATAATAATTTTCTTTAGAATAAACAAATACAGAAGATAACACTCCATCAGTATAATCAACAGGTAACAAACTAGTACTTATTTCATCACAATAAAGTTTGCCTTGTGAATGATCTCCAACAACACATATTGGTGAGTGGGTGTCATTAAAACTTATCCAATTAGGTTCTAAAACACGACCATCTTCATATATAAATTTTATATATTCCTCTCCAGCATTTCCTTCGTCAACATGACCACCTATAACATATTTTTTTCTTTGTTCTGCAACAACATCATTCAAAAGAACACCCTGTTGTGTTTCTATTTCATCAAAATGAACAATCTCTTCATCACCAAGATAAGGCATTTCATAACGAGTCGTATATTTAGGATAATAAGAAGTATTTTTTATTTGTTCAGAATCCCTATAAGAAAAAGGAAGCATAAAGTTGCTAAAATATAACAAAGAAAATCTGCACCCTAAAGATTCGTTCTTTTTAAAAAGATCTACAAAAAAACGTTTATCACAATTATAGTAATTTCCTGATATTTCATGCATTGGATGACGATATAAAGAAATTTTATATGATTGACTTTTCCAATTATCAAAATATTTTTTTATTTTTAAAGCATCATATTCACGATTAAATTTAACAGGTTCTTCTGGGTCATTAAAACCAAAGTCATAATTCAAAAAATTTAAATTATATGAATATAAATTATCAGTAGTTGATATATCTCCTACGTCAGGATCATAAAACTGAACATCAAAATAAGCAACTTCATCTTCTTTTGATAAACCATAATTTGAAACAGAAGTTCTACATCCTAGAATTACATTCTTACCTAACAATGTATCTCTAACAATCTTTTTTTTATCCCCATTGAATCTTTCTTTAAAAACAACAAATTGTACAGAAACCGAACTTGAATCAAACGTACCTTGAGGCAGGTTTTCAAAATTAAATTCTAAATCAAATTTATTAGTAGCTGTATTAAATACATATGATGCTGTATTATATTTTATTTCTTCTAATTCAGGTGGTTCTATATCGTATCCAAATTCATCTCTATTTAAATATCTATAACAAGTAAAACCATAACTATTCGGTATTTGACGATTAATTATCATATAAAGATCGCAATACACAGGTGTATTGTCATTGTCAGAAACAGATGATGTTTCTGCTGCGTTCCAAAAAACAATATTTGTTATTAAATATTTACCTTCATCTGGTAATTCGATAGAAAATTTTAAGCGGTTCTGATATATCAACGTCGATTCAGAAGTAAATTGACCTAACTTTACAAAATCTTTCATATCAGCACACGGTGTTTGTGCATTAGAAATAATAATTTTTTGGGGAGGATCTGATTGGTCTTCTTCACTAATAAAGACATCTGTTGTTACATCTAAACAGATACGGTTTCCTTCTGTTTCAGAATATTCAAAGAACCCATCACCTGAAACACCATTATGAAAAATGGAAAATATAGAATTAACACCATCCCATTGTTTTTTATACAAAGATGGGTAGTCATAAAAATATCGAGCTAACAATGCTCTTGGATTCATATATCCAATATAAATTTTAAACAATATATGAACTATACCAAACCATACATCAGATGTCATTATTTTAAATTTATTAAGTTTAGACATTATTATATGATTTGTTTCATTAAAATATCCAGTCTCAGATCCGAAAGGACTAGAAACAAGACCAAAAGACTCTGGCACATGTGATATATATAAATATTTATCATCACCAAAAGCTTTTGGTACAAAAAATCCAAATTTTAATTTATCAGGTAATGAATTATAAACAAAAGGTGATATTATCTCATATCTTCTATAATACTTATTATCTTTCTTATTCAAAAAGAAATAAATTCTTATATAAAATCTAGGTATTCTAACAAAAGTTTTATTAAAACCGAAAGATGTGTCTTCTAAATCTTCAATAAATTCATCATCATGACTATTCGATATAAGTTCTTTTGGTACATAAGTAGAAACATCATCTTGTGAAGCTCCACGTAAAAAAGAATAATTAGTGACATAATACCCTCTATTTGGATGAAGGCTATCAATCCATGTGGAATTTTCCACCCCATTAGATCCAATGTTTTTTGTTACAAGACAAATTTCATTAAAAGGAAATATTCCATCAATATTTCTTTCTTCATAATCATTTATATATTCTATACTGTCAACAGATTCTATTTTACCATCTTTACAAAAAGATACATTTAGTTTATAATTACCTGATATATCATCCTCATTCTCGTCACGATAAGAGCTTAGATCTTTTAATCCATTTATACTATCCACTTCTGCTTCTGCTCTTACATAATCAAAACTGTTGTCAAAAGACGATAATAAAAATTCATAGACATCATTACCTATTTTAATTCCTTTTTCGTTCATTTCGCCGTTGAGGAGTTTATCGCTATCAATATTGCTTATTTTTATGTTCTTGCTCATCGCTTTGCCCCAATCAATGATAAAAAAAAATACATCACATACTTTAGATAGTGTTTGATAGTAGATACATATTTAACTCTAATATATAGTTCTAACACAAAGAATTAAATAGCTTTTAGTTGTATCACTGGGTCTGCCCATTCCACAAGATAATATCCATTTTGTGTTTTTATAATCGTCTATATTACCAATACCAGCGGAAATAGCATTAATAGTACCATCTTGAAGAGTTATCAGAGGTATCTGAGCTGATCCAATGGTATCACTAACAACGCTTCCATCGTAATTACTGAAATAAAAAGAACTCCCTGTTGGAATTTCAACGTTTGCATATTTTGCAGTAAGAAAAAACAATTTAACACATGGTGTATTGCACATAATAGTATCGCAAAAAACATCTCGCCATGCGTTTAGTCTACTGCCAATATCCATATCTTTACCTGAAAAAGACCAGTGCCTTAATTCTGTTCTATTAGAAGCTGGTGAGTACCTTCCAAATCCAATACCTCCTAATTCATTTTCAGAATTACCACTAACATTCCAAAACATAGAATTTACGTTCAATGATTCAGTCATATAATCTGTATTATTCTCATTAGAAGCTTTAAAACTTACAATCTTAGGTTCAGTATGTAACTCTGTTTTATATTTATCTGTTTTATTACTAGAGTTTATATATATTTGACCATCACCCATAAATGTTATTGATTCTTCACATGTTTTATTTGTATTAGAATCAGAATATGTATTTTTTAATATTATATTAAATTCATTCATTGAAAAAGATGATGATGAATCACCAGTAGTTTGAACATTAATGTTTTTGTTTACACCATTTACAACAAAAGTATGATCAGTAATGTTATTATCTCCACCAATAGCTTTCAATGTGTCAAACAGAGTAATCATATCGACGGCACGACCCGTCTCAGGCATTGTCATACCATCGTAACTAAGATCACCTGTCTCGCTATAGTGATACATTAAATCAAGAACACCATTGTCATCGCCATCGCTGTCCTTGACTTTGACAATCTTCACTTCACCATATTCTGTTTCTGTCGCAATTTTCTGAGTCTCTGCGACTGGATATAAACCTTCTGTAAAATCATCAACAACAACGCCACCCAGAACAACAGTATCGTCATCCTCTGCGTTCTCGTTTGTTGCTGGCACTAAATTACTCAAGCACTTCGTTAAATGCGTGTTTACGATAGCCTCTTCGATGTTCTGGCGCATACGTTTAACGACTGGCACACGATACATTACTTCACCGATTTCAATTCCTTCGTGTGCTTTTGTCGCATAATACTCGTTGCTATAACTATCGGATTCTGCATTATAGAAAGCGAGCGGCATACAACATTCAAACTGATAACCACTTTCAGTTTTTTGTACTGGTGACGACCAGAATGTGTAGTCGCGACCACCCATGCCGTTTATATTGCTTTCAAGCGTCATGGGATGAGCAACATTCTCTGCATCAAAATAAACAGGGCACTCCTCGCTATTGTCCCAATAAGATTTATAAAGTATATATGTTCCTCTATTCTTGCTATATTGCAATGAATATTGAATATTAAATCTTTGTTCTGTCGTTGGAATAAGAGTTCCATCATGTGAAACAAATGGCGCAATTGTTGGCTTTTCTGTTATATCAAATTTAAAGAATAACAAAAGATGAGATTTTTCGTTAGCATTTCTTCGATAATGCAGAGGCTCAACATAAGAAAATTCTATTCCAAATGGCGTTAAATATCTGTCTTGAAATTCTTGTTTGTAACAATCAGATATATTTAATATAAATGTTGCTACACTTCCAGTACTTGTACAACAGTATGTATTACAACAAAAATCACGATAAAAATCATGTGATGATGTGTTGTAAGAGGTTGTCCCAGGTATCGGGTAATTACCTGATATTGACTCTAATTTCTCTCGGCTTTCAAATCCAAAAATAAAATCAACTATACCAGAACTTAAATTATCAATAACAGATATAGCTGTGTCTAACTCATTGATTATTTGTTGTCTTGTTCTATAATTTCCATTATTTTTCTTAAATATAATATGAAGCTGATCATCCGAAATTAAAGTTTGGTCTTGTATAGCTGTTTTAAATCTATCCAACGCATCTTTTGTTGCTTCAACTCTTTCTGACTCAGACAATGTTGAATTACAATTATAAACATGTGATATTCCAACTTTATATGGTGACAAAAAATCTATAATTTCATTTGTTGTCGCATTTCTTAAAACTTCTTGAACAAGAAACGGATGATTAAAATCAACAATAGGTATATCAAATCCACAAACATTAGCTTTAATATCACCAAACTTTCGATAATTTATTACATAATCAAATTTATGATTATCATCGTAAACAGTACTTTTAGCTAAATTCAATAATTCTTTTATATTAAGATTTCTGCTAAAGCCGAATTCAAGTGACTGTCTGGATGACATATATGCTTTCAAGAAATCAGACAGACCCATTAAACCATCATTCCATCTGCTCAAAGCACAATTCGCAGTTGTATCTGGTGTTGGCACAAAATAGCTGAAATCAAACGTATTATTCATTTTCTTTCTCCAAAAAAAAATCAAATCAATGCCAATCTGCATTGATACTTTTGATTTAACTTTAAATTATTTATCGTTAAAAGTCCAAACAAAAATCAATAACCATTATCTTAGATAGAAATACGACCCTTGCAAATAATATCTAATAATGTTATTATTCCCATGGCTAACATAGGAGATCCGACTATGTATGATGGATTAGTAACACGCGAAGATCTTTACAATTCAATAAAAAGAGATGATCTTCTGACAAAGCAGGATGTCATTGACATTATTGAAGAATATCTTTACAGAAAAGAGACAGAAGAAGAATGGCAATCGCCTCAAGAACTTGCTGACATAGCGAACGCGCCACCGACTTATCCTGTCATGGAAGCATGGATTGCAAGTA